>Ga0209201_1000104_pt1 | contig 131991 bp, 116 predicted proteins | sample AD_UKC055_MetaG_FD_184411 | JGI IMG/M metagenome (GOLD analysis project Ga0209201, IMG submission 184411) | Active sludge microbial communities of municipal wastewater-treating anaerobic digesters from USA - AD_UKC055_MetaG (SPAdes) (version 2) | ecosystem: Engineered > Bioreactor > Anaerobic... | reverse complement strand
CCGTCATATAGATGATGCCTTCGGGGTAGACGACCATGATGGGCCCCATGGCGCAGAAGCCGTTGCATCCCGTCTCGACGACCTTGATCTCCTCGGCGAGGCCCCGCTTGCCGAGCTCGTCGACGATGGCCTTCTTCACGGCGAGGCTGCCCGATGCGTGACAGCCCGTTCCCCCGCAGACCAGTAAATGCGAGCGAAATACTTTCATCGATTGCGTTCCTCCCCTGCAATGGATTCCATCACCGGGGGCCGGGGCCCCCGCTGCCCCCTCAGCGGACGACCTCGGCGCCCTTCGCGAGGACGAAGTCCGTCTGGATCTCCCCCTCCAGGACGTGCCGCTTGAAGACCTGGCGCATCTTCATCTCGTTCATCTTCTCGTACTTGATGGGCTCCTTGCCGAGCAGCTCGACGGTGACGAGGGGCTCGCGGCTGCACAGCCCCATGCAGCCCGAGGTGGTGACGATGACGTCCGTCGTGTTCGTCTCCTCGATCACCTGCATCAGGGCGTTGAGCACCTCGCGGGCGCCCGAGGCGATGCCGCAGGTCCCCATGTGGACGGTCACCTTGGCCCGCTGCCCGCCCTCGCGCAGGGCCGTCTGGGAGTGGACCTTCTCCTTGATCCTCTTGAGGTCTTCGATCTTGAGCTTGGACATGGCGTAACCTCGCTGAATCGGCTTACGGCTCAGGGCCTGGGGCGAAACACAACATCATGATTGCTTCCTCCCGCCTTGCGCCTTATGCCTTGTGCCTGTCATTTATTGATATTCGTCCAGCACCGCTTTCATCTTCTGGGTCTTGACCCGTCCGTGGACGTTTTCGTCGACGACGATGACCGGGGCCAGTCCGCAGGCCCCCAGGCAGCGGACCGTCTCGTAGGTGAATCGCCGGTCGGCCGTCGTCTCGCCTTCTTGGACCTTGTAATCCTTGATGATGCTTTCCGCGATCGCCTTGCCGCCGCGCACGTAGCAGGCCGTGCCGAGGCAGACGCGGACGGTGTGGCGGCCGCGCGGCTTCATCGTGAAGAAGGAGTAGAACGTCACCACCCCGTAGACCTGCGCCAGGGGGAGGTTCAGCCCATCGGCGATCCTTTTCTGGACCGGCATGGGGAGGTAGTCCAGCACCACCTGGGCCTCCTCCAGGACGGGGATGAGGCAGCCGGGCTTCCCCTTGTGCCGGGCGATGATCGCATCGAGCTTTGCCACCTGCTCGGGGCTGAAGTCCTTGAGCAAATCGCCGTTGCCGTTCTTCATGGATGATCTCCTCTCTCGGGAGGGCGTCATGCCGCAGCCCCGATGTCCCGCAGCCCCTCCGCGATGTGCCCGCGGAGAAAACCCGTGACGTCGGGGTGATGGAGCGGAACGCCCTCCAGTGCGTTTTTGATCTGTCGGGTGTCCAGCAGGTAGGTCCTGCCGTTCACTTCGTGCCGGTAGATGAAGTCCTGCCCCGGGTTTCCCACCAGGAGCGCAATGAGGGTCGACGCGATGTCGCCCAGGGGCTGCCGGTCGATGTGGTTGAGTCCGAAGACCGCCTCGACGACCGTTCCCGTGCGCGGCCTCGAGCGCAGGGTCATCCGCCCGCCCGTCCGCGCGGCCGCCTCGGCAAGCATCGGGAGCCCCAGGCCGACCCGGCGGACCTTCTTCGTCGTGTAGAAGGGGTCCAGGGCCTTCTCGCGCTCCTCCCGGGTCATGCCCGCGCCGTTGTCCGTGATCCGCATCATGAACAGGTCCTTCGCCCGGTTCTCCCGGATGAGGATGCGCACGAGCGTCGCCCCGGCACGGATGGCGTTCTCGACGATGTCCAGGATGTGCAGGGCCAGCTCGAGCACTCTCTCACTCCAGGATGCGGCGGCCGTCTTTCCGCTCGAAGGCCATCTTCAGCTCCGGCAGCGTCGGCTCCTTCAGCAGGGCCCGGGTGATGCCCCGCCCGATGTCCGCGATGAAATGGGCATCGGAGGATTCGATGAGGGCGAACCGCGCGAACTCCGGGTGGGCGCGCCGCGCCCCGGCGATCCCCGTCCGCCGGGTCACTTCGACGGCGTCCAGGGGGAGCCCTTCGGGGATGAACCCGAGCTGCCCGAGGATGCCGAAACTCTCCCGGTCCACGTGGGCCGCGACGGCGAGCCCCCCGTGGCGGTGGATCTCGTCCACGATCCGCTCCAGGGGCAGCGTCGTGCCCCCCATGAGCAGCCTCTCGCTGAGCGCCTCCACCTCGTCGTGCTCGTTGACGACGGCCTGGCAGCCGAAGCGGTCCTCGTCGTTGACCCCCGGCAGGTGCCGATAGACGAGTTCCTGCAGCGCGTTCAGGGGCTCCAGCTTGTCAAAGAGCGCGAGGACGTGCACCTCTTCGCTGCTCGTGATCTCCATGCCGGGAAAGACGGTCAGGCCCGTCCCCTCGGCGGCCTTGACGACGTAACGGACGTTTTCGGAGGCGTTGTGGTCGCAGATGGCGATGAGGTCGAGACGGCGCGCGAGCGCCATCGAGACGACGGCCCGGGGGTACATGTCGAGGTCGGCGCAGGGCGAAAGGCAGGTGTGGACGTGGAAATCACAGCGGAACTCCCTCATCATCAGCGGGACCCCTTGCGGGCTGCTGCCGCTCTCTCCCCCCGGTCGCGGCCTTTCCGGGCCGCACGCGCAGAACGCTGCAAGGAACGTCCGATTCGCCCCGTTCCTTTACTACAAATTCACGGGTGGATCAACGCATATATTCGCCCGACGATCTCGAAGGCCGGCAGGTCCGTCACCAGGATGGGGATCCCCTCCGCCTCGGCCTTGGCCGCCGTGTCGGGGGCGGGTTCGCAGCTGTGGATCAGGACGATCCCCGCGAGGTCCTTGAGGCTGGCCACGGCCACGATGTTCTGGTGCACCTGGCGAGTGATCCAGATGTCGCCCTCCTTGCTGTTGGCCATGACGTCGCTGAGCAGGTCCCCCACGTATCCCCCCGTGACCTCCCGCCCGAGGTTTCTTCCGGCGCAATGCACCTTGAGGCCCAACTCGCGGACCAACACGTCAAGCTGCATAAACGTCCTTTCTTGCTGCGCCGTCGCGGCGCGGGTGCCGCGAAGCCCCACTTCCCCTTCACAGCGTGAACGGGGGCAGGTCGGGGTGCAGCATCTTTTGGAAGTTCATCACCGTCATCTTCACGCAGGTGCCCACGCCCAGCTCGGAGGTGATGATGAGGTGGTCGGAGTATTTCTTCATGTTCGCAAGGCCCATCCCCGCGCCGAACCCCATCTCACGGACGGCGGCCGATGCCGTGGAATACCCTTCCTGCATGGCCATCTCGATGTCGGCGATGCCGGGTCCCTCGTCCTTGGACTCGATCTTCACCGCCTCGTCGGTCACGGAAAGGGTGATCGTCCCTCGCTTGGCATAAGAGACGATGTTGATCTCCGACTCGTAGCAGATGATGGCGACCCGCCGCACGATGTCCGTCGATACGCCGAGCTCCTTCAAGATGCCCTTGATCTGGCCCGACACGTTGCCGGCATTCTGGAAGTTGCCGCCTTCGACATCGAAGGCCTTCTCGAAATTCAGCGCCTCCGCCATCTCTAGGTCTCGCCGCCGACCTTCACGATGCATCCCGTGATCCCCCGCGCGTGCAGGCGGCCGGAGGTCTCGAACAGGATGTACTTCGTCGAAAGGATGGGGATCTTGAGCTCCTCGGCGAGCTTGATGGTTTCCTCGGTCGGCTTCTTGCCGCGCACCATGATGATCGCGGTGATGTCCAGGATGTCCGCCGTCCGGACGACCTGGGGGTTGGTCAGCCCCGTGAGCAGCATGCTGTCCGGCTTGGCGAAGGCCAGGACGTCGCTCATGAGGTCTGCGGCAAAGGCCGTCTTGACGGGTTTTCCCAGCTGATCGCGGCCGACGAGGACGTCGGCCTCCAGGATCTCCTTCACGTCGTTCAGGGTCACTGCATCCTCCTGTGGTGTCATGGCCTTCGTGCGCGTCGAGGGCATCAGGCGAGGCGCGATGCCCGTTCGGGCCGGAATCGATGGAACGACCGTTAAATCTTAGGGTTGGTAACACACAGACGTGCAAGAAGTCAACCGGGAAGATTGCCCCGCGGCGCCGCGGGGACCCGCCCGGCGCGGGAGGCACGGACAGAAAATGGAAAAAAAAGAGCAACATTTCCCTTGACAGGGCCGTGCGCCCGGTGTATTCATGACCAGCGGTCAGTAAATGACCATAATTTATTTCATGCCCGGCGATCGGGCGTGACGGGCGGCGGGGAGGGAGGCCTTGGGGTCGGAGCGCAGGAGAGAGAGGGAGAAGGAGCAGCGGCGCAGCTCCATCCTCCGCGCGGCAAGAAGGGAATTCTTCGAGAAGGGGTTCCGGGCCGTCACGGTGGACAGCATCGCCCGGCGCTCCGAGCTGAGCAAGGGGGCGATCTACCTCTACTTCAAGAGCAAGGAGGAGATCTACGCCCAGATCCTGCTGCGGGACATCGACAAGTTCCACGAAAAGGCGGAGAGCGTTCTCGACCCCTCCATGAGCGCATCGGATAACCTGCGCCGCTACGCCGAGGTCTATACGGCGTTTTTCATCAGCGACCGGGAGTTGTTCCGGATCTTCATGAACTTCATGATCCAGCACAACCCCGTCAACTTCACGCCGAACGTCAACGACCACATTGTCAAATCCACCAACCGGACCGTCGTCGTCATCGAGCAGATCATGCAGATGGGAATCGAACGCGGCGAGTTCCCGCGAACGCTCGACATCCGGGTCTGCCGCAACGCCCTGTGGGGGCTTCTCAACGGCATCATCGCCCTGCACCTTTTCACGGGCAGGGAAAACACGAGGGAAGAGCGGGTCCGCACCCAGGTCCGGGGCGGACTCGAGGTATTCATCGCGGGGCTGCGCTCCGTTTAAGAACAGCAGGCAGAATCCAAACACGGTCCCGGCGCCCTGCCCCAAAAAAGAAAAAGGGCAGGGGGAAGAAGGTCAGAGGGTGAGAGGGTAAAAAGGTTGGCGAAGCGGAGTCCGAACGACTGATTGCAGCCGTATCCCACCTTCTCGACTCCTCACCTTCCCAACCTCTTCCCCCGGGACCGCCGGCAGGCTGCCGCGAACGATCTTCGAGAGGGGAGACACCTATGAGCAACATGCTGGTGAACACGCGGGATCAGAAGTTTGTGCTCTACGAGCAGATCGGGATCGACAAGCTCTTCGAGACCGAGAAGTACGCCGAGTACAACAGGGAAACGGTGGACATGATGCTCAACGAGGCCGAGAAGCTGGCCATCGAGGTCCTCCTGCCCACCTATGACAAGGGCGACAAAGAGGGCTGCAAATTCGAGAAGGGCAGGGTCAAGGTGCCGGCCTGCTTCCACGAGGCCTACAGGAAGTTCTGCGAGGGCGGGTGGCTCAACTGCATGCGCAGCGTCGAGTCCGGCGGGCAGGGGATGCCCAACACCGTCTCGCAGGCCTGCTACGAGTTCTTCCAGGCCGCCAACTACCCCCTGATCATGTACCCGGGTCTCACCAACGGTGCGGCGGGACTCATCGACCGCTTCGGCACGCCGGAGCAGAAGAAGAAGTACATGGAAAAGATGTACACCGGCGAGTGGGGAGGGACGATGTGCCTCACCGAGCCCGGCGCCGGCAGCGACGTGGGCTCCCTGAAGACGACGGCCAAACGGCTGCCCGACGGGACCTACAGCATCCAGGGCACGAAGATCTTCATCTCCTCGGGCGATCACGACCTGACGCCGAACAACGTCCACACGGTGCTCGCCCGCATCGAGGGGGACCCCCCGGGGACGAGGGGCATCTCGATCTTCATCGTGCCGAAGTTCCGCGTGAAGGCCGACGGGAGCCTTGGACCCTCCAACGACGTCACCACGGGCGGCATCGAGCACAAGATGGGCATCAAGGGCTCGGCCACGGCGATGCTGATCTTCGGCGAGGAGGGCAAGTGCGTGGGCGAGCTCCTGGGCAAGGAGCGCGAGGGCATGAAGGTCATGTTCCACCTCATGAACGAGGCGCGCCTCGAAGTGGGGCTCCAGGGTCTCGGGACGGCCACGGCGGCCTACGAGCACGCCGTGGAGTACGCCAAGCAGCGGCTCCAGGGCTCGGAGATCTTCGAGTTCAAGAACCCGGCGGCCCCGCAGGTCCCCATCATCCGCCACCCCGACATCCGCCGCCAGCTGCTGTGGATGAAGGCCCACGTCGAAGGGTGCCGGGCGCTGCTGTACTACGCGAGTTACTGCCAGGACATGATGGAGGCGGCCCCGACCAAGGAGGAGCGGCAGCAGTGGGCCAGCCGCGCCGACCTGCTCATCCCCGTCTGCAAGGCCTACGTGACCAACCGCGCCCTCGATGTCTGCTCGGTGGGGATCGACGTCTACGGCGGATACGGCTACTGTTCGGAATACCCCATGGAGCAGTACATGCGGGACTGCAAGATCACCCAGATCTACGAGGGGACCAACGGCATCCAGGCCCTCGACCTGGTGGGCCGCAAGCTCGGCATGAAGAAGGGCATGCACCTGCTGGCCATCGCCAAGGAGATGGATGCCGCCGTGGCGAGCCTGCGCGAGGAGTTCCCCGAGCTGTCGGCCTACGTCAACTACCTCGCGGAGGCGAAGAATGCCATGACGGATCTCACGATCCAGTTCTTCAAGCTGGGCAAGAGCGCGAGCTTCCTCGTCCCGATCCTCTACGCGAGCCCCTACCTGAACCTCTTCGGGGACGTGGCCGTGGGCTACCTGCTCATGCAGGCCGCCGGCATCGCCCAGCGCAAGCTCAACGCCATCTACGCCGAGGCGGGCGCCAAGAGCTCCAAGGCCAAGCAGCGGGCGCTCGTCCACACGCACCCCGAGGTGGCCTTCTACCAGGGAAAGATCGCTTCGGCGAAGTTCTTCGCCGTCAACGTCCTGACCTCCGTGCGGGGCAGGGCCGAGGGGATCAAGGCGGGCGACCGCACCCCCATCGAGATCGCCGACGAGAGCTTCGCAATATGACTAGAGGCTAGAGGCAGGGAACCCTATCGTATAGACAAGAACATGTCAGGCATGAAACCGGGGTGAATGCACCGGGAACAGGGATTTGCAATCGATGACCCTTTTGCCGTTCACCCCGGGCCTTTCGCCTGATTTCGAATCCAGGAGGAGGAAACCATGTCGTTTCAGATCAAGAAAGCGGCCGTTTTAGGCGCGGGGGTCATGGGCGCGAACATCGCGGCCCAGCTGGCCAATGCGGGGATTGAGTGCCTGCTGCTCGACATCGTGCCCCCCGAGCTGACCGAGGCGGACAAGGCGAAGGGATGGACGAAGGAAAGCCCGGCCTGGCGAAACAGCTTCGCCGTGCGGGGGCTCGAGGGCGCGACGAAGGCCAGGCCGGCGAGCTTCTACACGAAGCGCAACGCCGCGATGGTCAAGCCCGGCAACTTCGAGGACCACCTCGGGTGGCTCGCGGGCGTGGACCTGGTGATCGAGGCCGTCATCGAGAATCTCCAGATCAAGCAGGACCTCTTCGCCCGGGTGGAAAAGGTCGTGAAGCCCCACTGCATCGTGGCCACCAACACCTCGGGCATCCGGATCGGCGAGATCTCGGCCAACCTGGGCAAGGCCCTCAAGGAGCGGTTCCTGGGGATCCACTTCTTCAACCCGCCGCGGTACATGAAGCTCGTCGAGGTCATTCCCGGCGGGGAGACGAAGCAGGAGGTCGTCGAGTACGTGACCCGCTTCTGCGAGGACGTGCTGGGCAAGGGCGTCGTCGTCTGCAAGGACGTCCCGAACTTCGTCGCCAACCGCATCGGCGTCTACGACATGTCCAACGCCATGAACCTCATGCTCGCCAAGGGCATGAAGGTCGAGGACATCGACGCCATCATCAGCGCCCCCCTGGGGCGGCCCCGCTCGGCCATCTTCGGGACGATCGACCTCGTGGGCCTCGACACGGCCTACCACGTCATGACGAACCTCTACGAGGCCCTGCCCAAGGACGAGAGCCGCGACCTCTTCATCCCGCCCGACTTCGTCAAGGCCATGATCCAGAAGAAGTGGCTGGGCAACAAGACCAAGGGGGGCTTCTACAAGAAGTCCAAGGACGCCAAGGGCAAGAAGGTCAAGCTCGCCATCGACGTCAAGACCCTGGAGTACGTGCCGGCCGACAAGCCCAAGTACGAGTCCGTCGGCGCGGCCAAGAAGTCCGAGGCGCCCGTCGAACAGACCGTCAAGATGGTCTTCAACGGCAAGGACGCCGCGGCGGAGCTCGTCCGCGAGTACCTCTGCAACAACTTCATCTACGCCGCCAACCGCATCCCCGAGATCGCGGACACCGTCGTGGAGATCGACAACGCCATGAAGTGGGGCTACAACCACCAGCTCGGGCCCTTCGAGACCTGGGACGCCGTCGGCGTCAAGGAGGCCGTCGAGGTCATGAAGCAGCTCGGCAAGAAGGTGCCCAAGAAGGTCGAGGAGATGCTCAAGGGCGGGTTCCCCTCCTTCTACACGAAGAAGGAGGACGGCACCTACTACTACGACTTCGCGAAGAAGGACTACGTGAAGCTCGCCGAGAACCCCCGGATCATCATCCTGCCGGCCCTCAAGGAGCGCAAGAAGATCGTCCGCCAGAACGCGGGCTCCAGCCTCATCGACATGGGCGACGGGGTGGCCTGCCTCGAGTTCCACACCAAGATGAACGCCATCGACGAGGACATCATCAACATGCTTTTCCTGGCCTGCGACATCGTGGAGAAGGACTTCACGGGCCTCGTCGTCGGCAACCAGGCCCCCAACTTCTCCGTCGGGGCCAACATCTTCAAGGTGCTCGTCGCCATCCAGAAGGGCGACTGGGACATCCTCGAGAAGATGATCAACGACTTCCAGCAGGCCAACATGCGCCTGAAGTTCTGCGAGAGGCCCGTCGTGACGGCGCCGGCCGGCATGACCCTGGGCGGCGGCTGCGAGATCGCCATGCACGGGGCCAAGTGCCAGCCCGCGGCCGAGACCTACATGGGGCTCGTCGAAGTCGGTGCGGGCGTCATCCCCGCCGGCGGCGGCACCAAGGAGCTCATGGTGCGCGTCACCGAGGGCATCCCCATGGGGGTCGTCGAGCAGGGCCTCAACCTGCAGGGATTCTACGGGAAGGTCTTCGAGAACATCGGCATGGCCAAGGTGGCCACGAGCGCCGAGGAGGCCAAGGAGCTGGGCTACGTCCGCAAGACCGACGGGATCAGCATCAACCGCGACCAGCAGCTCAATGACGCCAAGCAGATCGTCCTGGGCCTGGCGAAGTTCTACAAGCCGCCCAAGCCGGCGCTCATCCCCGTCATGGGCGAGAACTTCCGCGGCATCTGCGAGGCCGTCCTCTACAACATGCGGCACGGCAACTACATCAGCGACTACGACCTCCACATCGCCCGCAAGCTCGGCCACATCCTCTCGGGCGGCGACTGCGCCGAGGGGACGTACGTGACGGAGCAGGAGATCCTGGACCTCGAGCGCGAGGCCTTCCTGAGCCTCTGCGGCGAGCAGAAGACGCAGGACCGGATCATGTCGCTGCTCTCCACGGGCAAGCCGCTGCGTAATTAAGAGGAAGGTAAGACGTTGAGAAGGTGAGAAGGTCGGATCGGCCGAAGGAAGAGGTTACCCGCTTCTCCAACCTTCTTACCCTCGAACCCTCTCACCTTCTAAGGAGAAGTCATAAAACCGTCTCTTCAGCAAAGGGAGGAACCATACCATGAGAGAAGCCGTTATTGTCGCAGCGGTCAGGAGCCCGGGCGGGCGATATCGAAGAGGGGGCCTGGCGGCCACCCGGGCCGAGGAGTTCGGCCTGCAGGTCGTCAAGGGGCTGCTGGCGAGGGTCCCTCAGCTCGACCCCAAAGACGTGGACGACCTCATCGTCGGCTGCGCCTTCCCGGAAGCCGAGACGGGCATGAACCTCGGCCGCGTCCTCGCCCTGGGGGCGGGTCTGCCCATAGAAACTTCGGGCATGACGATCAACCGGTTCTGCTCCTCGGGTATTCAGTCCATCGCCGACGCCACGGCGAAGATCCAGGCGGGCTGGTCCGACGTGATCATCGCCGGGGGGGTCGAGACGATGTCCCATATCCCCATGGGCGGAAGCCAGTTCCGGCCCGACCCCGACTGGGGCGACCGGCCCAACACCTACGTCTCCATGGGCATCACGGCGGAAAACGTCGCCGCCAAGTACAACATCTCCCGCGAGGACCAGGACAAGATGGGCGTGGAGAGCAACCGCCGGGCCGCCGAGGCGATCAAGGCCGGGAAGTTCAAGGAGGAGATCGTCCCCATCCAGGCCTGGAAGTACAAGAAGGATGCAAGCGGCAAGCGCATCCGCGAGGCCGTGGTCTTCGACATGGACGACGGGGTGCGCTGGCCGACGACGGCCGCCGACCTGGCGAAGCTCAAGCCCGCCTTCAAGGCGGGGGGCTCCGTCACGGCGGGCAACTCCTCGCAGATGACCGACGGGGCCGCCTTCGCCCTGCTCATGACGCCGGAGAAGGCCAAGGCCCTGGGCCTCAAGCCCCTGGCCAGGCTGACGTTCTATGCCGTGGCGGGCTGCGCGCCCGAGGAGATGGGCATGGGTCCGTCCGTGGCCATCCCGAAGGTCCTGAAGATGGCCGGGCTCAAGACGGACGACATCGACCTGTTCGAGATCAACGAGGCCTTCGCCTCCCAGGCCATCGCCTCGTGCCGTCTCCTCGGGATCGAGGAGCGCTACTGGAAGGGCGACATCAACCCCAACGGCGGCGCCATCGCCCTGGGCCACCCCCTGGGGGCGACGGGGGCCAAGCTCACGGCGCAGGTGCTCCACGAGGGCAAACGCCGCAAGGCCAGGCGATGCATGGTCTCCATGTGCATCGGCGGCGGCATGGGTGCAGCGGGGATCTATGAGATGCTCTAAAAGCAGGCATTAGGCGAAAGGCTTGAGGATTAAGGCAGCAGAGTCCCCCTCTTTCCCGGACACGGGAGGGAGGGGGATTTCTTTTTCAGTTTCCGCTTCCAGCCGGATGAAAAAGGCGGTATAGACAAAAAACGGCGTAAGGCTGAAGGATTAAGGCGTAAGGTCAAAGGAAGAAAACATGATGTTGTATTCTGCCCTTAGCCGTCAGCCTTGAGCCCTTAACCCACCCCGAAAGGAGGAGAGGCGATGGCGGGACCCAATTACGCGGAAGCGGCGGAGTTCATCCGGAACAACGTGAGACTGAAGACCTTGCCCGTGGCCGTGAAGTTCCTCAAGGACAAGGCCTTCCCGGAAAAGACGAGGCAGCCGTCGGTGGCGCTGGGCAAGCGGGTGGCCGTCTGCCAGGCCGTTTCGATGGCCCGGCTCTACGGCTGGACCGTGGGTTTGGCGAAGGAGGATCTCGTCTGCGTGCCCGCGGGCATCGCCTTCGGGTTCAGCAGCGCCGACGACACGGCGGCCGCCGTCGGCAGGCTCTTCTGCGGCGGGGCCTATTCGCGAACGGAGGAAGCGGGCACGCGCGAGGGCATGTCCATCTGCCGGCTCGGGAAGGGCGAGTACGCGGCACTCCTCGTCGCTCCGCTGGCCCGGGCGGCATTCGAACCCGATGTCGTCGTGATCTACGGCAACCCCGCGCAGGTGATGCGTTTCGTCCAGGCCTGGAGCTGGCAGGAGGGGGAGCGGATCGTCGGCAACTTCGGCGGGAAGATCGAGTGCTCGGAGTACCTGATCGCGCCGTTTCGGGAGCAGAAGCCCCGCGTGGCCATCCCCGGCATGGGGGACCGCGTGTTCTCCCTCACGCAGGACGACGAGATGGTCTTCTCGCTGCCCGCGAAGGGGCTGGCTCAGCTCGTGACGGGACTGCAGGAGGCAGGCAAGAAGGTGGGTGCGGGCTACCCTGTCACGTTCTTCCTGAACTTCCAGCCCGAGTTCCCGCCGCACTTCAAGGCGATGGGCAAGGAACTGGGCCTTCTTTAGTGAAAGAAGTGAAGGCAGTGGGAGAAGTGAAGGAAGTCATACAGCCCGAATAGACCGAAGAGACGGGATAGACGGAATAGACCGGATTGACGATGAAAATCCGTTTTGACCGGATGGCCGAGGGCGACCGCGAGGCGGTGATCGACCTGTTCAACTACTACATCGAGAACAGCTTCGCGGCCTACCCGGAAGAAAAGGTGCCCTACGGGCTCTACGACCGGTTCCTGAAGCTGACGGAGGGCTACCCCGCCTACACGGCCCGGGACGAGGACAACGGAGGCCGCTTCGCCGGCTTTGCCTTTCTTCGCCCCTATCATCCGGTGCCGTCCTTTCTGCGTGCAGCGGAAATCACCTATTTCATCGAGCCGCGGTACACGGGGAAGGGGGTCGGTTCGGCCCTGCTGGAACGGCTCGTCGCAGAGGCCCGGGAAAGGGGAATCGACACGATCCTGGCCAACGTCTGCTCGCTCAACGAGGCGAGCCTGCGCTTCCATGAGCGTCATGGGTTTACGGAGTGTGGCCGATTTCGGCGGGTTGCGAGAAAGCAAGGCCGGGATCTCGACGCCGTGTGGATGCAGTTGATCCTTTGAAAAACAGGGTATCGGGTATCGGGAGAGAAACGACAGAGGGAGAATTCCATGAAGATAGGGTACGTGCAGTTCAACCCGGCTTTCGGGGAGGTGGACCGGAATCTCGACAGGGCCGAGGCGCTGATCGAAGGGGCGCAGGCGGACCTGCTGGTGCTGCCGGAGCTCTTCAACACGGGCTACCTCATCACCTCGAGGGAGGAAATCGGCGCCCTGGCCGAGGAAGCCCCCGGCGGGAAAACGTCGCAGCTCCTCGTCGCTCTTGCACAGCGAAACAACGTCCATCTCGTCGCGGGCATGGCCGAGCGCAGCGGCGCGAAGATCTACAATGCGGCGATCCTCGTCTCGCCGACGGGCTTTGTGGCGAGCTACCGCAAGGTGCACCTCTTTTTCGAGGAGAAGCTCTGGTTCGATCCCGGCGACGGCGGGTTTGAGGTCCACGACATCGGACCGTGCAGGGTGGGGATCATGGTCTGCTTCGACTGGTTTTTCCCTGAGTCCATGCGGGCCCTCGCCCTGATGGGGGCTCAGGTCGTCTGCCACCCCGCGAACCTCGTTCTCCCCTACTGCCAGACGGCCATGGTCACCCGCTGCCTGGAGAACCGCGTCTTCGCCGTGACGGCGAACCGGACGGGGACGGAGAACCGGGGGGGCAAGAGCCTTCACTACACGGGAAAGAGCCAGATCACGGGCCGGCTGGGCGAGATCCTGTCGCGGGCCGGTGAAGACGAGGAGTGCGTGGGCATCATCGACATCGACCCCGCCGAGGCGCTCGACAAGCAGCTCAACCCCCACAACAACCTCTTCGGCGACCGGCGCCCCGGCTTCTATCGGGATATATGCCGCTAGGCCTCTGCTTGCGCAGTGCCGGAAGCGATACCGGTTCCTGGCGACGGGAAGAGGGTGAGCGGGCAGGAGGGTAAGAGCGAACCAATCTTCTCGCCTTCTTACCTTCTCACCGCCTGTTCCTCCGGCGGCAGCCGGACCTCGACGAACTTGCGGCAGCCGATGGCGTTGAACTGGTCTAGCAGGGCGGAACCGAGCGTGGACTCGATCGTCCCGTCGGGCAGGGGCGATTCGACGACCAGCTTTCCGTGCCGGCGGAAGCTCTGCTGCACGGCGAGGTCGGCCAGGCGGATCACCGCCAGGGGTGAAATCGATCGGTGCAGGAAAGACAGATGTTCGTTCAGGAGGGCCTCCTCCAGGTATCCGGGCAGTTCGTACTTCCTGAGGATGGCAAGGCCCAGCAGCGGATGCCGGGCGGAGACGAACGCCTCGTCCAGGGCCGCAGCCGTGCGGATCTCGTACAGCACGGCGGGGATCCGGCCGATCTCGAGCAGGAGCGACCCCATCTCCACCTGCTCCACGGCCATGCTCTTGAAGCCCAGTTCCTCGGCCAGGATGCGTCCGAGAATGGCCCTCGAGAAGCTCCGGCCCGCCAGGGGCTCCAGGGCGGGGTCGAGCAGGAAAAGGGCCAGCGCCAGGATGTAGATCTTGGACGGCTTCATCCCCATCCGCAGGACGACCTTCGTGAAGCTGCCGGCATCGCCCGGCTTGACCTTGCCGAAGAGAACCACGGAGTTGGCGCGGGCCAGCATGCGGGAGACGATCTGCTCCCGGATCTTGAACTTGAGCTGTTCGATCTCGTGCTGGTGGGCGTCCTCGTTGTCCAGGACGAGGAGAACGGAAGGGTCGAAGCCGAGATTGAGCTTCTCGATGATCGTTTCGTGAATGTCGGACAGCAGCGCGAGGTCCTGCGCGGGGATGTCCCGTTGCAGCTCGGCGATGAGGCTTTCCATCGTGCTGCTCATGCGGCTCCTGTCGGCGGGGCGCAGCATGCGTCCGTGGGGGCCCTGCTCGAACGATGACCCGACCACCGGCGATCGAGGGGTGAGCAGGGCGCAGGTGAGGTTCCGCAGTCGCTGTCGGTCGAGGCCGAGAAGAGCGTGAGCATCATGAGTGCCTGTTCCGCGTGAGATCCGTCGAGAGGGTTCGCCATGCCGATGGTCAGGTCATGCGCAGCAAATTTCCTCACCCAGGATGAAGCAATAACCATACCATGGCCGGCAGGGACAGGCCGGTGGGCCCTCCGCGGCCGCGCAGGCGGCTCAAGCCGGTTGAAACCTCTGCACGAGGAGTGAGACAATGGTGAAGGGCGGTATCAAGAGATCCCGGAAGTCGGGCTTTCCCCCCGGCAGCCTGGTCCACATCGGCCCGGAGCGGACGGAAAAGACCCGGATCACCGTGGTCGACTACGGGGCAGGTCATTTCGAGGAGCGGGAAATCCAATCGGCCGCCGAGCTGGCCCCGTACTGCGGCAAGTCGACGGTCACGTGGGTCGATGTCGTCGGGATCCACGATCCCCGGGTGATCGGGGAGATCGGCGCGCAGTTCAGGATCCACCCGCTTCTGATGGAAGACATCATGAACACGACCCAGCGGCCGAAGATCGACGACCTGGGCAAATACATCTGCCTGATCGTCAAGCTGATCCGCTGCGACGACACGGCCGGGGAGCTCCGCATCGAACAGCTGAGCCTCGTGTTCAACGACGATGTCGTCCTGTCCTTCCAGGAGTCCGACAGCGGGATCTTCAGGCCGCTGCGCGAGCGGATTCAAAACGGCTTCGGGCGGGTCCGCACGATGGGGACGGACTACCTCGTCTACAGCCTGCTGGACGCCGCGGTGGATCATTATTTCGTCGTGATGGAAAAGATGGGGGAGAAGATCGACCGTCTCGAGGACGAGGTCGTGGCGGCCCCGAAACGCGGGACGCTACGGGGCGTCCAGCAGCTCCGCGACGAGATCCTGCTGGTGCGCCGCTCCGTGTGGCCCCTGCGCGAGGTGGTCTCCCTTCTCGAGCGGGCCGAGTCGCCGCTCATCGACAAGACGACGGCCATCTACTTCCGGGACGTCTACGAGCACACGATCCAGGTCATGGACACGGTGGACACCTACCGGGACATCCTCTCCGGGATGTTCGACATCTACCTCTCCAGCATCAGCAACCGACTCAACGAGGTCATGAAGGTGCTCACGATCATCGCCACCCTCTTCATGCCGCTGACCTTCCTGGCGGGCGTCTACGGCATGAACTTCGAGCACATGCCCGAACTCAAGTGGCGCTACGGCTATTTCCTGGTCTGGGCGGTCATGATCGCCGTGGCGCTGGGGATGCTCGTCTTCTTCCGCAGGAAGAAGTGGATTTGAGCGGCGCGCTCCCCTCAGCGCAGACCGAAGAGTTCGGGCAGGAAGGTCGACAGGGCAGGAAAGGCCGTCACGATCCCCAGCGCGAGCAGCATGGCGAGGATGAAGGGGACGATCGCCCGGGAGATCTCCTCGAGGCGGATCTGCGCGAGGTTGCAGACGACGTAGAGGTTCACCGCCACGGGCGGGGTGAGCTGGCCGATGGCGAGGTTCACCGTCATGACGACGCCGAACCAGACGGGGTCCCAGTCGAAGAGGCGGATGATGGGGATCAGGATGGGCAGGAAGATGTAGTAGATCGAGATGGCGTCCATCAGCATGCCGGCCGCGAAGAGGATGACGTTGATCATGAACAGGACGGCCCAGGGGTTCTGCGAGACCGCGAGCAGGTAGCCCGAGAAGGCGTCCATGACGCCGAGGGTGGAGCCCGTCCACGAGTACAGGCCCGCGAAGGCCACGATGATCATGATGACCGCCGAGGACAGCACGGCGTCGCGCAGCAGGGCGTAGAGGTCCCGCAGGCGCAGCTCCCGGTGGATCGCCAGGCCCACGAAAAGGCCGTAGAAGACGGCGAAGACGGCCGCCTCGGTGGGCGTGAAGACCCCGCCGTACATCCCGCCCAGGATGATGAAGGGGGCCGCCAGCCCCCAGACGGCCTCCGTGAAGGCCTTCCAGATCTCCGCGGGCGTCCCCCAGCGCTCGCCGCGCCAGCCGTTCTTCCAGGAGATGACGAAACAGGGGATGATGAGCAGCAGCCCCACGAGGATCCCCGGGATCGCCCCCGCGGCGAACAGCGCCGAGATCGACGTTCCCGTGATGACCCCGTAGAGGATCAGGGCGATGCTGGGCGGGACGATGATCGCCAGGGAGCCCGACGACGCGATGAGCGCCGCCGTGAAGGGCTTCGCATAGCCCCTGGCGGCCATGGCCGAGATCAGGATCGTCCCCAGGGCGGCCGTGTCGGCGGGCCCCGACCCGGAAATGCCGGCGAAGATGAGGCCCACCACCACCGTCACGATGGCGAGGCCCCCGGGGATCGGTCCCACGACGAGGCTGATCAGGTGGACGAGGCGCCGGGAGATTCCGCAGCGCTCCATGATCAGGCCGGCCAGGATGAAAAAGGGGATGGCCAGGAGCTGGAACTTGGCGATCCCCGCGTAGAAGTTGGGCGAGATGCCCCGGATCCCCAGGTCGAACTGCCAGATGAGCAGGAAGGCCACGGCCGCCAGCGACGTCGCCACGGGGACGCCGAGGACGAGGGCCGCGATGAAGAGGCCGAAGAGCAGCGCCGACTCCATCAGGCCTTCCCCCGGAGGTTCCCGACGGTGGCCTCGACCACCCGCAGGGCGATGAAGAGGCAGCCCACGGGGATGGCCAGGGTATACCACCATTGGGGGATGCCCAAGGCCTCCGTCGTGATCGACATCTCGATTTCGTCCCGGATCTGCACGAGGCTGAAGCGGAAGAGAACCGCGCAGACCACGAGCATGAGGCCGCCGGAGAGGGCGGCCACGGCCTTGCGCCAGGCCGCGGGCAGCCGTTCGGCCAGGTAGGTGAAGCCGAGGTGCAGCCCCCGCCGGAAGCAGGCGGCGCCCCCGAGCATGGTGACCCACGCCAGGAGCGCCACCTCGATCTCTTCCGTGAAGGCGAAGGAGTAGTGGATGAAATAGCGGGTGAGCACGTTCGCGAAGGCGAGGATGCCCATGACGGCAAGCAAGACGACCGACACGGCTTCCTCGAACTGCTGCGTGAACGCCTTCACCCCTCCGCCCCCCGCCCGCGCTATTTCTTCTTCGGTACGGGCTTCTTCGCCGGCGCCGCCGACCGGGCCACGGCCTCCTCGGCCGCCTTGACCAGGTCCGCCCCGATCTCCTTGGCCCACTTGTCGTAGACGGGCTTCGTCCTGGCCTTGAAGGCCTTGATCTGGTCGGCCGTGAGCACCGTCACGTCCATGCCGTTTTTCCGGAGCTCGTCGATGGAGGCGGTGCTGTCGAGCAGCCCCTTGCGCGCCTCGGCCTTCTGCCACGCCGTCGCCTCGAGGGCGGCCTTGCGGAGGATCTCCTGGTCCTTCCGGTCAAAGGTCTTCCAGGTCTCGTTGCTGGCCAGGAGGATCAGGGGATCGATCACGTAGTGCCAGAAGGTGCAGTACTTGTGGACCGTCCAGAGCTTGTAGGGGATGATGATCCCCGTCACGGGGTTTTCCTGCCCGTCGACGGTGCCGGACTGGAAGGCGGTCAGGGCCTCGCCCCAGTTCATCGAGACGGGGTTGGCGCCGAGGGCCTTGAAGGTGTCGATGAAGATGGGCGAACCGACGACGCGGACCTTCAGCCCGTCGAGGTCCTCGGGCTTCTTGATGGCGCGCTTGCTGTTGGTGATCTCGCGGAACCCGTTCTCCCCCCAGCCCAGCGCCAGGGCGCCCTTCTCGTCGATGGCCCGGTAGATCCTCTTGCCCACGGGGCCGTCTTCGATGGCGTCGAGGGCCTTGTAGTCCGGGATCAGGAAGGGCAGGGAGAAGAGGTTGAGCTCCTTGACCGTGGTGGACCAGTTGATGGTGGAGCCCAGGGCGAAGTCCGCCACCCCCTGCTTGATCAGCATGAACTCGTTGGTCTGCTTGCCGGCGTAGAGCTGGCCGCTGTAGTAGACCTTGATGTTGATCTTGCCGCCCGTGCGTTCCTTGACGAGATCGGCGAACTTCTGACCCCCCTGCCCCCAGGCCGTCGTGGGGCCGACGACGATGCTCATCTTGTACTCGGGCTTGTAGTTTGCCGCCGATGCCGCCGCCGCCCCTGCGAGGACGAACAGCACAACCGTGACGATTCCGACCCAGCGTCTCATGATGCCTCCTCCTTTCTTGATGCGAAAACGACCCCGCCCTGCGGCCGGGGACGATGTGGCTGCCGCGATCAGGCCTCGCGCCCGTTGGCGCCGGGGATGGAGATCCGCAGCGTGCCGCCGCGTCCGAAGATGTCGTGCAGGTGGATGTAGCCCTTGAGGGTGTTGCGCTTCCCCGTGACGACGAGCGTGGTGATCTCGAGGGCCTCCATCGTTTCCACGGTCTTCGCGAGGGTCGCGTTCTCGTCGATCGTCCGGGGCGTTTTCGTCATGATCTCGTCCACGGGGATCGCCTCGAAACGCACCCCGCGCTTGACGCAGCGCCGGACGTCGCCGTCGGTCAGGATCCCTTTCAAGCGGTCCCTGCGGTCCGTGATGAGGACGAAGCCCAGGTTGCGCCGATCGATCTCCTCGACGGCCTCCAGCGCCGGCGATCCGGCGAAGACCCGGGGGATCCTCTCGCCCGTGATCATGGCTTCCTTGACCCGGCTCATGAGCCGCTGGCCCAGCGTCCCGCCCGGGTGGAACTTCAGAAAATCCTTTTCGCCGAAGTTTCGCTTCTCCGTGAGGGCCACGGCCAGGGCATCGCCCATGGCGAGCGCCGCCGTGGTGCTCGAGGTGGGCGCCAGGCCGAAGGGGCAGGCCTCGCGGGTCACCCCCACGTCGATGACGATGTCGCTTGCGCGGGCGAGGGTCGATTTCGGGTTGCCCGTCAGCGCGATGAGCGGCAGTCCGATCGGGGCGATCCGGGCGATCAGCTCGTTGAGCTCGGCCGTCTCGCCGCTGTTGGAGATGGCGATGAGCACGTCGCCCTTCGTCACGATGCCGAGGTCCCCGTGCATCCCCTCGACGGGGTGCAGGAAGATGGCCGGCGTCCCCGTGCTCGTGAAGGTGGCCACGATTTTGCGGCCGATGAGACCCGATTTCCCGATCCCCGACACGATGACGCGGCCCTTGGCCCGGTAGATGGTGTCGACGGCCCTGGGGAAGTTCTGGTCGAGCTTGGGGATGAGCCCCAGGATGCACTCGGCCTCGAGTTTCAGAACCTCACGGGCCTGCTTGAGGGCGTCGCCGCCCGCCTTGTTCTTTTTCATCCGCTCATCCGCTGCCGCCTGAGAGGCTCTTGGTGACAAGGATTCCTGACTATCAAATCTTTGCGGCGATGACAAGGTGCAATTTCGGGCGGCCCGGCAGACGGGGCGGCCCCCGTGTTCGGCGCGGGCCTTGAAACTTCACGGCCGCTGTGATGTAGTTCCGGGGAACGCCCGCTTCGCGAGGGAACCGATATGGAAATCCGAAATTACGTGCTGGCCTTCCCGACGACGGGGAAGGCCGATCTGATCGACATCACGCGGGAGGTGTCTCACCGGGTCCGCGAGTCGGGGATTCTCGAGGGCAGCGTGCTCGTCTTCGTGCCGGGCTCGACGGCGGCCCTGACGACCATCGAGTACGAGAGCGGGGTCATCGAGGACCTCCGGGAGGCCGTCGAGCGGCTCGCCCCGGAAGGTCTGCGCTACCGCCACGACGCCCGGTGGGGCGACGGCAACGGCTACGCCCACGTGCGGGCGGCCCTGCTGGGCCCGTCCCTGACGATTCCCGTCGTCGAAGGCAGGCCCGTGCTGGGCACCTGGCAGCAGGTGATCCTCTGCGATTTCGACAACCGGCCGCGCAAGAGGCAGGTGGTGGTGCAGGTAACAGGTAACAGGTAACAGGTAAGTGGACCGACCGACAACAGGCGAGAAGCGAATTTGATGGGATTGGCAGGGAAGCGTATATTGATTCGCGGCGGCAGCATCGCGGCGGGCGTCGGCGTTCCCCGGGGGTATGCGGATATCCTCCGGGAGCGCTATGCCCCGCTGGGCGTGGAGGTCGTCAACCGCTCGAGGCCGGGGGAGACCTCGTTTGACGCCGTCGAGACGTTTGTTGCGGACATCGAGCCCCATCGCCCCGACATCCTGGTCGTCCATTTCGGCATCGACGACGCCTTCTCCTCGGTCTACCGCTCCGAATTCAAGGAAAACCTCGTCTGCATCGTCCGGCTCGCCCGACGGAGACTTTCGGCCGCCGTCGTGCTGCCCACCTCGCACCTCCTGCCCGACCCCTACGAGCGGGCCGCCGTCGACGTCTACTACCGGACGATCCGCGAGGTGGCCGCGGACCTGGCCTGCGAGATGGTGCCCGTCCACACCGCGTGGGCGGGCTGGCTCGCGGAACACGGCCTGGCGCATTCGGCCTTCCTGCAGGCCGACACCCGGCTGCCCGACGAAGAGGGGCACGGACGCTACGCGGCCTTCCTCGCCGTCCGTCTCGATCGCCTTCTTTGGCCCGCACCGGACCCGCCCCGCCCGGATTGGCACGAAACTTGATTTCGCTGATGCAGAGATTGCCTTTTCGCGGGGTGCAGTTATGCTGGTCCGATACTGGATGTCCGAATCCCCTATCGTCGCGCAGGAGAAAACCAGTCTCTACGAGGCGCTCAACCTGATGCTCAGGCACGACATCCGGCGCCTGCCCGTCATGTCTCCCGAGAACAAGCTCTGCGGCATCGTCACCCTCTCCGATCTCTACCCCTTCGTCCACCCCGTGAAGCTCAGGGGAGAGCTTCCGCCCGCGGACGCGGAGAACCTCAGGAGGCACACCGTGGCGGAGGCGATGACGAGGGAACTCGTCACCTGCGGCCCGAACACGGCGCTCGAGGACGTGGGGGCCCTGCTGCGGGAGAAGAAGATCGGGGCCCTGCCGGTCCTGAAGGACGACCGCCTCGTGGGCATCATCACCGATTGCGACGTCCTCGAGGCCCTCTGTGGCATCGCGCGGGCGGGCGACAACAACGTGCGCATCTGCTTCAGCGTCCCCGCCGGGGAAAAGCAGAACATCATCTACGATGTCGTCGAGCTGTGCAAGCGCTGGCGGCTCGACCTGCAGACGGTCCTCGTGCACCCCCTGAGGGGCAGCAAGCGGTGCCTCGTCATGATCCGGGTGGAAGGGCCCCGGATGGATGATTTCCTCAAGGCCCTCTGGGACATCCACTACCAGGTGCTGATCGTCAGCGACGGGACGGACCGGGGCAGGGCGCGGCGCTGAGCACCCGCTGAAGAGGATGAAGTCAGGAAGTTATGAAGAGCGGAAGAGCGGTGTGGATAAAGAATTCTTTCGGTTCTCAGCCGATGTTCCGGTGTTCGCTCGCTCGGCGCGATTGGAGACAGGCAGGTGCATCGACGGGGATGATCCCGGTGCCTACAGCAGAGGATGGAGGCTGTCGATGAGGATCAGGTGCCACACCGTCACGGCGCTGTACAGGACGGCGGCCACGGCGAGGCAGACCCGGGCCATGCGCATGTGGACGTAGCCGCTCAGCAGGATGACGGAGAAGGAGACGAGGGAATATTTCCAGATCCAGAACCGGTCGCCGAAGGCGGCGATGGCGCCCCGGGCGATCGGGTTGACCTCCCAGCCCCCGTGGGCGAGGATGAAATCCGTGCAGACCGCGTCGGCCAGGTTGAGGACGATCACCAGGACGGCCAGGAAGAAGACCAGGGGGTTGTCCCTGCGGGCGCACAGGGCCTGCAACCAATCGTTCGGGCTCTGAAGCGGGCTGCAGCGTCCTTCCGTCACGATTCCCCTCCTGCGCATCCGGGCCGCCTTCCTGCGCCGGGGATATCCAACCACGAAATTCGGCGTCAGGGCAATACGACGGGAAGGTGATTTTTTCTACGAAAAAAACAGTAGATCCTCACCCGCCGGCCAGAATCCCCGCTTCCTGCTTTCCCTTTCGCTCGTCGACGCGGCTCAGCAGAAGACCCCCTGCCAGGAACAGGACCGCCACCGAGACGATGCCGATGCGCGAGGCCGAGCCGCCCTCCCAGCCCATGGAGCGGGCCCAGATGCCGGTCGCGCCGACGAGGACGGGCCCGGCGACGGTGGCGAAGCGGCTCAGCATGTTGTAGAAGCCGAAGAACTCGGCCGACTGGCCTGCCGGGATGATCCGGGAGTAGAGGGAGCGGCTCAGGGCCTGGACGCCCCCCTGCACGAGCCCGATCATGCAGGCCAGGACGAAGAACTCCCGGGTGCTGTCGATGAAGGCCCCGTAGAGCGTGATGAGGAGGTAGACGGAAAGCCCGATGAGGATGGCCTGCCGGGACCCGATCCGCTCGCCCAGGCGGCCGAAAAAGAGGGCGGAGGGGAAGCCGACGAACTGCGTCAGGAGCAGCGCGACGATCAGGTCGTCGGCCTTGAACCCGATGGACAGGCCGTAGTCGAGGGCCATGACGATGATCGTGTCGACCCCGTCGATGTAGAGCCAGTAGGCCGCGAGGAAGAGAAAGATCGTCCGCAGGCGCCGGATCTGCCGGAACGTGCCGCGCAGCTGGGCAAGGCCCTCCCGGACGGCGGCTCCCGGGGACCGGGACGGCGGGCCGCCCCGCTCCCGCACGAGGAAGATCAGGGGCAGGGAAAACAGGGCCCACCAGATACTCACGGAGAGAAACGAGAGCTTCACCGCCCCGCCGCTGTCGGGCAGCCCGAAGGAGGCGGGCGACAGGGTCATCCACACGTTGAGGGCGAACAGCAGGCCGCCCCCGAGGTACCCCAGGGAAAAGCCGAGCGACGAGACGAAATCCCTGCGCGCCTCCGCGGCCACCGTCGTCAGCAGGGAGTCGTAGAAGACGATGGATCCGGCAAAACCCAACATGGCGAAGACGTAGCATGCCGCGGCGGGCCGCCAGCCGCCCCGCGGGACCCAGTACAGGGCGGCGGTCGCCGCGATGCCGAGGGCCGCGAAGAACAGCAGAAAGTGCTTCTTGGCCGCGCCCCGGTCGGCGATCGCCCCGAGGACGGGCGCCATGAGGGCCACCAGGATGCCCGCCGCCGAGTTGGCGAGCCCCAGCTTCGCCGTGCTCACCACGGGGTCGCTCCCCGCGGCCCAGTATTCCTTGAAGAAGATCGGGAAGAAGGAGGCCATGACGGTCGTGGCGAAGGCCGAGTTGGCCCAGTCGTAAAGGGCCCACCCCAAAATCGCTTTGCCGTCTTCCTGCACGTCAAGCCCCCTGTGCGTCACAAAAAACCCCCCGCGGGCGGCGAAGGGTTTTTCGGCCGGATGCCGGTCCCCCGGGATCACTTGCCCCCGGCGATCTTGGCCACGCTCGCGCGCAGCGCGTCGGCGTGGGCGTTGGTCACGCTCCGCTTGACGAGGATGTCCGTCGGCGTGACGGCCTTGCCGTAGTAGGCGCGGTTCAGGCTTTCGCGCACGTCCATGACCGCCCCGTCCAGGGAGATCCCCCCGTAGAGCCCCTTGGACCGGGAGAAGGCCAGGATGTCGGCGCTGATGTTCGCCGTGGCGGCCTGGGCGCCGGCACCGTAAGGCCCGGCGGCGATGCCCACGTCGGCGCCGAGCTTGACGCTGCTCTGCAGCATCGTCGTCACCCCCCGGTCGGTCATGGCCAGCAGGATGACCTCCGAGGCCTGGCCGCCGATCTGGAGCCCGAAGCTGACGCTGCCGATCGTGTAGAAGGCCGGGTAGGTCCACGTGCCGCCCTCGCCGCGCACGAGAAGCACGCCCGTGCCTCCCGACGCGCCGACGACGAAGGCGCCCTTGAGCACCTGCGGGGCGATGAAGATGCCCTTCGCGGTGCGCGAGAGTTTTCGCATCTCCGTGAAGTTCTTGTCGGACATGAAGCTGTTGAAGGTGATGTTCGCCTTCGTGACCGTGGCCTGGGCGTCGGCCCGGTCACTGGCGACGGCCGTTGCGGGGACGAAGAAAAACACGGCGAGCACGGCGGCTGCCAGCACCAGGACGGATGATCGTTTCATGGGACCTCCTTTTTCGCGATGGGCCCGGCCGGGCGCATACCGGTTTGCGCGCGGGGCGGCCCTCTCTCTCTTGCGGAACAGTATATCGGAACAGAGGGGAATTGAAAAGCACGTTGTCGGGCGCGTCCATCCCGCTCACGGCGCCGGTGACGCGCCCGCCGAGGCGGGGAGAAGGTCCACCTCCCGCACGATCCGCTCGCGGAGGCGCCGCAGGCGCCTCTCGGTGTGTCGGGACCACCGGCCCCCGAAGAAGGCGTGCGGGGCGTTCGGTCGGATGCCCAGGGTCTCGCGCCACTCGAAGTAGCGCAGCGTCAGCCAGGTCATGGGCAGGATCCCCGCGCCGAACAGCAGGGCCGCGGGCCACCCGAGCGCCGTGCCGACGAGGATCGCCTCGGCCAGGTAGGCCGGCGGGAAGACCAGCAGCGACCAGGCGATCTTCATCGTGGCGATGTCGGTCCGCGGGATCCGCCTTCGCTCGACGAGCCACCGGACGATGCGGTAGGGGACCCAGTTGAAGACCCAGCCCGTCCATGCGGCCAGGGAACCCAGCGCCCCCAGGAGATCCTCCCCGGGGGTCCACGGGGTCTGACCCGTGCGCGTGCCGCCGATGCGCGACAGCCGGCGATAGCGGGCGACCTGCCGCCTCAGACGCCTTATCCGGCCGGGGCAGCACTGCCGCATGGCGGATACCCGCTCCTTGAACGCCTCGAGCCGCCTGTAGCGCTCCGCCCACCGCCCGCCCGGTTCGGACTCATGGCAGATCCGCTCCAGCAGCACGATGAGCTCCCGGTCCTGGTAGCTCTCCGCCTGGAAGACGTGCTCGCCGAGGACCCGCTGCACCTCGGCCGTCAGCTCCCGGACGGCCGCTGCGGGGTCCGACGCGTACAGGGACGCCAGGCGGTCGCCGCTCACCGGCTGGGCCGCGAGGAGCAGGACGGAGGAGCGGAAGATCGATCCCTCCTCGTAATTGATCCCGACCGGGATGATGGGCGCATCGATTCCCCCCGCGCGGGCCAGGAAATGCAGCCGCGCCGCGCCCGTCTTGAGCGGCCCCAGAAACGCCCGTTCGTAGGAGCCGCCCTCGGGAAAGATGACGACGGTCTCGCCGTCGGCCAGCGCAGCGACGCAGGCGTCGAAGAAGGGGGTGTAATCGACGGGCCCCGGGGCCTCCTGGCGGCGCAACACGGGGATCGCCCGCATCCGGCGCAGGATCCCGCCGACGACGGGGACGCGGAACAGCGAGGCCTTGGCGATGTGGCGCAGCCGCAGGGGAGGGCTGAGGAAGAGCGTGAGCAGAGGGTCGAGAAGGTCGTTGGGGTGATTCAGGGCGAGGATCGCCGGGCCGTGCGAAGGGAGATTTTCACGCCCCTCGATGACGATCTCGCGGAAGAAGAGGTTCCCGATGAGGCGGAAGAAAGCGGGGAGCATGTCGGTCTGTCCGGTCGTTCGGTACGTCCGCGAACCTTTTCTCAGCGCTGCGTCACCTTCTCCACGAAGGGGCCCAGCTCTGCGGCGAGCGCCTTCAGCTCCCCGTTGCTGTAGGACGGCTCGCCGAGGTAGCCCCGATCGAGCGTCTTCGTCGGGACGAACTTCTGCAGCACGAAGCGCTTTGCACCGGCGACGAGGCGTCCGATCGCCTCGAAATCCCCGGGGGCGAGCAGCGACCGGACGGCGGTCGTCCGGAACTCGTAGTCGACGCCGGAGCCCATGATGAGGGCGATGCTCCGGCGGATCCGATCCCCGTCGATGCCGGTCTTCGTCGTCTCCCCGTATTTCTCCAGCGGGGCCTTGATGTCCATGGCCACGTAATCCAGGAGCTTGCGGCCGAGCATCTCCTCGAGCACGTCGGGAAGGGCACCGTTGGTGTCGAGCTTGACCGGATACCCCATCGCCCGGAGGTGGATGATGAAGGGGATGAGCTCGGGCTGCAGGGTCGGCTCTCCGCCCGAGATGACGACGGCGTCGAGACGTCCCTTTCGCTTCTCGAGAAACGCGAGGATCTCCGCCTCCGGGACCCGCTCCGTGAATCGCTCCGGGTCCACCAGCTCGGGGTTGTGGCAGTAGGGGCAGCGGAAATTGCAGCCCTGGGTGAACACGACGGCGCTGATCCTGCCGGGGTAGTCGATGAGGGACACTTTCTGGAATCCGCCGATCTTCATGCTTCCCCTCTCTGCTGTCCCGCCGCCCTTCCGGGTGTCCGCGCGCGGGTCGACCGGATCCGCTTCGCGAGGGCCGCCGTCGCCACCAGGCACCAGACGGCCTCGAGGACGACGAAGGGCATGAAGGCGATCATCCAGGAAGACCAGCACGCGAGGGCCGACCCGGCGATGTTCATGCCGATGCAGGGAAAACCGTCCTGGGCGGTGAATCGGAAGAGGCTCAGAAAAAAAGCCAGGAGCAGCAGGGCCACCCCCAGCGAACCGATCCAGGTTGCCGCATCCATGAGAAACCCTTTCCGACGCCCCTCACATCTCCCGCACGGTCAGGTGGACGGAGCCCGTGTGGGACGTCCCGGGCCGGGGCTTGCCCGTTGCGTCCGCCAGGGGCTTGTCCTCCAGCGTCACGAGGGCGGCCGTGACGGACTTGCGCCCCGATGTGTCCCACCGCGCCATGAAGGTGCGCTGCCACGTCTTGCCGGGCTCGATCGCCTCGACCCGGTACAGGCGCGGCTCGCCCGCCCTGCCGTCCGTCTCCGCGTATCGCAGGCGGACGGGCTCCGATTTCTCCTTGCCGTAGTTCTCGACGGTCACGGTGATGTTGACCCGCTTGCCCTTTCTAATGGCGTGCGGGGCGGTTCCCCCAAGGGGGATCTTCTTCTCCGATTCCTGGATGAAGAAGGGCCCCACCTTGACCCTGAGCTTGTTGGTCTCGGGTCCCGCCTCGGCGCTGCGGGCGGGGGCCGCCGCCCCGAGCAGGACGAAACCGGACAGGATGAGGACCCAAAGCGCTCTTTGCATGGCGGCCTCCGTCATCTGGCATCTGGCGTTTCCTGATCAATGTACAGGGAACGGCCGGGCCGGTCAATAGCGGATTGGCCAGGGCCCATCCTCCCGGCGGATCTTCAGGGACAGCAGCATCGACAGGACGGTCAGCCCCGCGCAGGCGATCCAGAAGGGTCCGTAGCCGCCGGTCGTGTCGTAGACCCACCCCGCAGCCGTGGGGCCGATGACGCCCCCGAGGGACGCGGCGCCGAGGGTGATGCCCATGAGTTTGCCGAAGCTGTGCACCCCGAAGTACTCCCGGACCACGGCTCCCCGCATGACCATGTTGCCGCCGAATCCGGGCGAGAAAAACAGCAGGAAGAGGGCGATCGGCCACAGCGCCGCCGCGAAGTGGAAGGCGACGAGGCCGGCGGCCATGCAGGAAAACGCCGCCGCCATGACGTAGCGCTTCTCCGTCACGTCTCCCAGCCAGCCGAAGCCGAAGCGTCCGGGGATGCTGAACAGGGGGATGGCCGCCGCCACGAGTCCCGCCGTCTCCCGCGCAATGCCCTGCGCCGAGAGGTAGGGCATGACGTGCACGACGACGGCCGTGAGCACCGTGAACCGGATGGCCTCGACGAGATTGAGCCACAGAAAAGGAGGGCTCTTCAGGGCGTCCCGGAAGGGGACCCCGGCCTCCGGGACCGCGGGCGCCCCCCCGGCGGCCGCAGCCGGGGGCCCCGGCCGGGGGGCGCCGTCAGGCGCAAGCCCCACGTCCTCGGGCCGGTCGCGGATGACGAGGGCAAGCGGGATCCCCAGAACCCACATGCCCGCGCCCTGCAGGATCATGGCCGAGCGCCACCCGAAGCTGTCGATGAGCCAGACCATGGCGGGCACCAGAAGGCCGCTGGCGCCGAACCCCGAGACGGTGACGCCCATCGCCTTGCCCAGGTTGCGGCGGAACCATCGGGCCACGACGACCAGCGTCACGACGCTCGTGCAGCCGCCGGCGCCGAAGGCCAGCAGGATGAAGGCGGCGTAGAACGTCCAGAGGCTCTGCGTGAGGCTCAGGAGCATGAAGCCCGCCCCGATCGTGACGACCCCGGCGAGGATGAGCCGCCGGGGACCGAAGCGGTCGACGAGCACGCCCACGATCGGGGCGAGGATGCCCATCTCGAGCCCCCGCAGGCTCGAGGCGAAGGAGACCTCCGTATAGCTCCAGCCGAACTCCCGGACGATCGGGTCGATCATGGCGGTGAAGCCGAAAAACCCGAAGCAGCCGACGTAGACGCTGATCAGGAAGCAGGCGGCGACGATCCGCCACCCGTAGAAGATTGCCGGGAACATGGTTGGGTAGGATACCCCCGCCGGGCGGCGAACACAAGGTCTTTCCCCGCCTCCCCGGCGGTCAGTCCCGCCTCGGGTGGGCGGCGAAGAACGCCCAGATCGCGTCCGTGGCGGAGATCTCGCGGGAGGGCGCGTCGGCCCAGAAGGCCCACTTCGTCCCGCCGGGCCAGGTGTGGCCCTCGCCGTGCAGGGTGTAGAGGCTCACCGCCGTGCCCTCCGCGCAGCCTTCGTAGGTCTCGATGGTGACCTTCCCCTTCCGCTGCGTCTGCGGCCCGGCGGGGCAGCCGTTGTGCCGGACCCAAAAGGCGACGGCCTCGGACACGGGGCGGTCGACGCGCGGGTTGCGGGCGTCGGCCATGCGCAGCGGGGGCCCGCCGGTGTATCGGACGTGTAGGTCCGCCGTCCCGTGCAGGGCGATCAGGGAGACGGGCCTCGACGGTCGGCACTCGATGTTCTGGGCGCCGGCCACGGGACCGGCCGCGGCGACGAGGTCCGCGAGCTCGCAGGCCAGCCGGTAACTCATCATGCCGCCGTTGGAGATCCCCGTGACGTAGACGCGCCGCGGGTCGACGGCGTAGTCCTTCTGCACCCGGCCGATGAGGGAGCGGACGAACCCGACGTCGTCGATGCGGTTTTCGTAGGCGTAGGCGCAGCAGTTGCCCGCGTTCCAGGTGAGGAAGCGGTTCTGCCAGCGGCCCGTGCCGTTGGGGTAGACGGCGATGAACCCCTCGTGATCCGCCTTCCTGCTGAACCCCGTCATCTCCGCCATCTGCCCGCCGTGGCCGCCCCCGCCGTGAAAAACGAGAACCACGGGCAGGTTTTTCACCCCGTCGTAGGCGGGCGGCAGGTGGACGAGGTAGGTCCTCGCCCTGCCGTCATGGCGCAGGGAGTGCAGGGTGTCCTTCCCCTTCGCGTCGGCGGCGCAGGCGGGGCCCGCCGCAAGCGCCAGCAGGGACGCCAGGGCCGCCGCGCAGAGGGCCGCCCGGTTCGCGGGCCCGTGAAATAACCGTTGCATCATCGTCGGCATCCCCTGTAATCTACCGTCAGATTATCCCAGGAGGACCGCATGAAGATAACAGGTCTCGATCGAATTGAGAAGGTCAAGATGACGATGGAAGGGGCCAAGGACGTCCTGAAGCAGGTGCCGCTGTCGAAAAACGACGGCGCCCCGAACTTTTCCTTCCGCGTCTTCACCATCCTGCCGGGCGGTCACACGCCCTACCACACGCACAGCGTGGAACACATGAACTACGTGATCGAGGGCGAGGGGGCCGTGGTGGACGAGGCGGGCAGGGAGCATCCCGTGAGAAAGGGGGAGTTCGTCCTCGTGCTGCCCGACGAGAAGCACCAGTACAAAAACGCCTCCGCCACGGAGCCGATGGTGATGATCTGCGCCGTCCCGAAGGAATATGAATAGGTTTTCCGCCTGTCCGGAGTGAACGGCCCGGCCTCCGTCGAGGGGCCGGGCCTTCCTTTTTGCTTCCGAACAACAGGCTGCTGACCGGGCGCGGTGCCGATGCACCGGAGAGGGTAAGAAGTTTGGATGAGCAGGCAACGGGATTCATGCCTTCTGCTTCACCAACCTTTTCACCTTCAGACCCTCGCACCCTCTGCCTGGAGGGCGTCTCACGCTACCGGGTCGCGCCTTTTCCCCTCTGCTGCGTCTCCTCGGCGTGCGGGCGGTCTGCCAGGAACTGCAGCATCTCGTGGATGAAGGCGGCGCGCCCCTTCTCGGGCCGGTCCAGGAGAAGGAAGTGCGTGGCGCCGTGCAGGACGATGAACTGCCTTGCGGGCGCGTTGACCAGCTCGGCGTGGAGCGCCTGCAGGTCCTCGGGCCTCGACCAGTGGTCGAGGGTGCCCCGGGCGTAAAGCGTCGGCACCCGGATGTCCCTCGCGTCCCAGAGCTTCTTTCCCTGGGCCGCCTCGAAGTGCTCCCGGAGGTGCGCCACCGGGATGCGAAGGCCGCCGGGCGGCGCGTCGGCAAGGGCCAGTTTCACGTAAGCCTGCGCCACGCGGGGGTCACGCCACTTCGATTTGTCGGCAACGGGGATCGCCCGGTCCCAGTCGGCCGTGAGGCCCGCCGCGTCGGCAAGGATCGCGCCGCCCGCCGAGTGGTCGAACAGGCCCGACCTCTTCGGGTCTTCGAAGGCCTTTCCGGCCGGCCAGGGCGCCTTGACCCCGTAGAGGGTGTTGAGCAGGACGAGGCGGCGGACCCTGTCGGGGTTTTTCACCGTGTACCGCGCGGCCCAGTGACCGCCCGCACCGAGCCCCACCAGGGCGACCCTGTTGTCCCTGCTGCGGCGAAGGATCCAATCCACGACGGCCGAGATGTCCTTCACGGCCTCGTCGGAACCCGCCTCGGTTGCCTTGCCCGTCGATTTGCCGAAGCCGCGCACATCCATCAGGTAGACGAAATAGCCCGCACCGGCGATATCCTCGGCGAGGGAGTAGTGCGGGACGGCGGTATCGAAGTGGGGGACGCTTCCCGGGCCGACCCCGTGTATGAGGAGCACGGGGGAACCCTGCTCCTCCTTCACGGAGGCCTTGATCTCGCGGACGAAAATCCGGACGCCGGGCTCGCTCTCTACGAAGCTTTCGGCGCGGAAGAACGCCCGCGACTCGGCTGCGGCCAAAAGCCCCTGCAACACCGCGACAGCCAGGATGATCAGGATGAAACGCCCCGTTGCCCTCATTTCCGCCCCCTTTGCCGTTGTCCGTTGCGCCTGCGCGGTGTCGGGTTTGCCGGCCGGCCGCGACGCTGATACTATCGGCACAAACGGGCGACTTTTCAAGGCCCTTTTGCGTCCCCGGAGGCGGGGTGCGGCCCCTGCCGCCCGGGGGCCTGCCGGGTGCATGTATCAGCATAAGCATCTGGAATCATTTGTTATTATTTTTATCGGGGCGGGCTTGGATTTCGGCCGCAAAGTCGTTATGATAGGTGCCGAAACCGGGCGGGCCATTCGGCCGGCCCGCCCGGCCCCGGCGTCAAAAGGAGTGAAAACCCATGGTCCTGCACCCCTATCCCACGGTCACCCAGAGGACGAGGAACGACTGCGGGGCAGCCATCGTCTCCTCCATCCTGCGCAAGCACAACATCAAGCACCAGTACAGCCGCCTGTGCCGGGAGCTCAACGTCAACAGCAAGACGGGGACCGAGGAGCGCGACATCGTCAATTTTCTCAACGCCAAGGGGTTCCGCGCCTGGATGACCTACGACATGACCGTGGATTCGCTGATCAATTTCATCGACTCCGAGATCCCCGTGATCCTCATCATCCAGGCCTACAGCCGCAGCAGGAAGGAAGACCGCTACGAGGGGCTCACGAATTACGGCCACTACATCCTGACCATCGGCCACGACGACGACCGGGTCATCTTCATGGACTCGGGGCTTCCCTTCGGCAGCTACGGGTACCTGACGAAGGCGGAGCTGGAGAAGCGCTGGTACTACGTCTCGGAGGACAACCGCAAGCTGCGCGTCGGCATCGTCGTCGAGCCACCCAAGCAGAACAACCTCATCCACATCCGCTGACGGGGCTCAGCCGCGCGGGGTCTGCGTCACGGACCCCGCGGGCCCGTCCGCGGGTGCCGGGTCGCTGCTCCCGTCGCTGACGTTCTCGGTCGGCTGCCGCGCAGGCGGTCCCGCCCGATCAGCCCGTGAGGACGATGGTGAGAAAGGCGCCGAAGATCGACAGGATGAAGGCGCAGAGGTTCTCGTGATGCAGGACGAAGCGTCTGATCCTCTTTTTCATGGCCGCAGGCCCCCCGCTGTGATCGCGATCGCCTGCCGGCTGCCTGCCCGGGCGATCCCGTGCCGGGTGCCTGACGCATAAGGGGTGCCGTGAAACCGATATCGAGGAAAACGATGGGGATTGCGGGAAGTTGGCGATTTGGGCGGCAGGAGGAAACGGCGGGTCGGGCGGCGCAAGGTGTGCCATTTCCGGGCTGATGCGTTTGAGGACCTAAGAATTTCATCGGGTTGCGACCGCCGATCCGTTTTGGGGGCGTCCGTTTCAGACGCAGCGCCCCGGGGCTTCCGGGGTAATCGCACGAATCGGCGCGCTGCAGGGCTCGTGATCAGGCGGAGGAGCAGACCCGGTTCTTCCCCCTCTTCTTGGCCTCGTACATGTAGCGGTCCGCCCGGTTGATGAAATCCTTCATCTCCTCTCCCGGCCTGTAGGAGGTGATCCCGATGCTCACCGTCTTGGCTTCCTCGCGGCCCGGGACGGGCCGGAACCGCTCGGCGGCGAACTCCGTCCGGATTCTCTCCGCCACCACCTCCGCCTGGTCGCCCTCGGTTTCCGGCATGAAGACGGTGAATTCCTCGCCGCCGTACCGGAAGGCCCAGTCCGTGCGGCGGATGCATCGATGGATGGTGGCCCCGATTCGCTCGAGGACGCGGTCGCCCTCCATGTGGCCGTAGGTGTCGTTGAAGTGCTTGAAATCGTCGATGTCGAGCAGCAGCAGAGACAGGGGCCGGCCGTAGCGCTCGGTGCGCTCGATCTCGGCCTGCAGCAGGTTGTAGAAATGCCGCTGGTTGTAGAGTCCCGTGAGGTCGTCGGTGATGCTGAGTTCCATGTATCGCGATTCGCTTTGCCGCAGGGCCGCCTCGGTGTTCTTGTGCCCGTCGATCTCCCGCTGCAGGGCGTCGACGTGGGTCTGGATGCGGCTCGAGAGCACCGAGATGATGGCGGCGACGGCCATCAGCGCCAGGGCCCGGATGCAGGACTCGATCAGGACGCGCGGGTTGTCGGGGAAGTAAAAAAAGACGAGCAGCAGGTAGACCATCACGAGGAAGAGCGACAGCAGGAGCCCCCGCTCGCGGTACTGATAGGAGGCGATGAGAATGGGGATGTAGTAGAGGTGCACGAAGATGCCCGTGATGTCCTCGGAGAGACAGTACACGGAAACCGCGACGGCGATCACCGACGTGGCCGCCGTGTAGAACTGCCAGTGCTTTTCGGTCAAAGTCGCCTCCCCGCTGTGGAACTCCCCAGCCCTTTATATCACAACAGCCAGCTGACTGCGATGTAGGTCACGATGTCCTCGATCGTGCTGAGGATCGGGGTGGTCGTCCCGCCGGTGCCCGTGTCGACGCCCCCGCGCAGGCCCTGCCGAAGGGCCTGCGCGGCGGACCCGGTGAGGATCCCGTAGATCGTCGCGAAATCGGCGTTCAGGAACGTCGTCGCGATGTAGGCGAGAAACCAGATGACGCCGTACTCGAAGAAATGGTGGATGTGCGCGACCCCGGGGATCTTGTCCAGGGTGAAGCCGATGAAGGCGATGATCCAGAAGAGCCACAGGAAGCTGCCCAGCCAGTTGTTGCCCCCGTTGAGGCTCCGGTCGTCCTTGAAGTCGTAGACGACCTTCAGCAGGGCGATGCCGGGGGAAAGGGCGGAGACGGCGCTCAAAAGATAGAGCCGGAGCTTCGGGACGGGCTGCGCCGCCTGGCCGGGCGGGCTTGCGGCCTCGGCGCCGGCCTGGGGGGCCGCCGGTGGGGGGCCGGCTGTCCGGGAACAGGCGGTCAGCCCTGCACCGTGGGCGAGCAGGGCGGCGCAGAGCAGGACCGGGAGAAGTGATCTCGTCACAGGCAGGACTCCTGCATACCCGGGAGGCGTTACGGTCTTTTCACCAGGTAGAGCCTCAGGGCTTCGGCGTTGTTGATGACCCGCTCCGTGGAGCCGTAGACGAAGGTCACGGGGCCTGTCCCCATGGCCTTGACCAGCGCGGCGACGCCCGCCGGTTTCCGGTCCAATTCGGCGAAGTAACGCTTCCTGAACTCGTCCCACTTGGCGGGATCGTGGCCGTACCACTTCCGCAGCCCGTCGGAGGGCGAGATGTCCTTCGCCCAGTGATCGATCTTCGCCTTTTCCTTCGTCAGGCCCCTGGGCCAGAGCCGGTCGACGAGGATCCGCCGACCGTCGGAGGCGGCCGGCTCGTCGTAGACGCGCTTGATTGCGATCTTTGCTTTCATGGTCACCCCCTCACCGGTCGCGGCGCCTTTCTTTCCAGAGCATGACCGCCAGGCCTCCCGTCACGAGGGCGCCGGGAATGCTGACCCATAGCGGGACGGCCCATCCGCCGACGATCAGTTCGAGTCCTGTCATCAGCCTGACGACGTGCAGGAGGGAGATCAGTCAGAAAAAGCCGGCTGCGATCGCGGTGAACGGTTTCATGTCACGACTCCCGCTTGACGGCCGATCAGGGCTTGAACGCATCGACCAGTCCATCCATCCGCTCCCCCCTTTTCAGGAGGCGCACGTTCGCAAACCCCGCTGCCTCGAGCCAGGTCCTAATCTCCTCGAAGGTGTACGTCGAGCCGCCTTCCGTGTTCACGAGCATGTTGACGGCGAAGATCGCCCCGTCGCGGGGCCGCGTGCGGTCCGGATCCATGATGTGGTCGCGGATGACGATGCGGCCGCCGGGGACGAGGGCCCGGAACACCTTGCCGAAAAGCCCGCGGTTCTCCTCCGGGCTGTTCTGGTGGATGACAGCCGACAGGAGCGCCAGGTCGTGCCCGGCGGGAAGCTCGTCGTCGTAGAAGTCGCCCCCGACGAGGCGGACGCGCTCGATGACCCCCGCCTCGGCCAGGCGCTCGCGCGCCATGGAGATGACCTCGGGCCGGTCGAAGAGGGTTGCCTTCATCGCCGGGGCGGCCTTCAGAAAGGCGATCGTGTAGGTCCCCGAGGCGCCTCCCACGTCGAGCAGGTTCCTCGCGGGGCCGGGCTGAACCGCCGCCGCGATCTTTTCCGCCAGGGGCATGCCCACCACGTGCATGGCCCCGATGAAGGCCCGCAGTTCTTCGGCGTCCCTTGCCTGACCCGCGTCGCTTCCCGTCGGGTTGTTCCCCCTGACGATGGGCGTCAGGCGTGACCAGCTGTCCCAGAGATGGGCCGCGTGGAGGATCATGGGGATTACGGACCGGGGGCCCGCATCGGCGAGATACGGGGCTGCCGCCGGGACCGTGCGGTAGGAGCCGTCCCGCTTCTCCAGCAGGCCCATGGCCGCCAGGGCGTCGAGAAGGATCGTCAGGGCGCGGGTGTCGCAGCCGAGCCTGCCGGAGAGCTGATCCGCGGTGTGCGCCGTCTCCGCAAGCGCGCTGAAGAGGTTCAGCTCCGCCGCGGTCAGCAGGATCCGGCTCTCCATGAACTGCCGGGCCAGCTTCAGGACCGCTTCGGGGGTGTCGTAACCCATGGTCACCTCGCGACGGCGTTACAGGACCCCGTAGCCCGCTTTTTTCCAGCCCTCGACGCCGTCGAGCAGGGCCTTGGCGTTCGGGTATCCCAGCTTGTTGAACTTCACCGCCTGACCGGCGGCCGTGTGCTCCTTCGTTCAGGCGCAGTAGAAGATGATCTCCCGGTCCTTCGGGATCGCGGGGAGCATCTTCTGGAACTCGGAGAAGGGGACAGCCCCCTCGAGGCGCAGGGCCCTGAACTTCTCGTCCTCCTCGTAGCCGCAGACCAGCAGGGCCTGTCCGGCCTTCACCTTCTCGTAGGCTTCCTGGGGTGTGATGCGAGCGGCGGGCATGACGGTTGCCTCCTTCTCCCGGTGCTTGTCTAATTTGTTACCAACGTCCCCGAGATTCGATGTATGCCGTCTCTATATCCTGCAAAAGCGTGCGGAAATGCAAGGGGCGAGTTTCGGGCCGGTCCGGGTGAAAGGGGATGGCGTTTCGGCACGATCTCTGATAATCATGGGCTCGACACCCCTGTGCCCGCCCGCGCCGGAGGGTGAAAACACTGCCGGAAGCACAGAGGCGAAAGGGCGGCAAGGGGTCATTCACGCATCCGGGGAAGATGTCATGGCCAACGTGTTCATCTGTGCAGTCGACGACGGGGCGGCCGCCTTCGGACGAGAGCTGGAAACCGGGTGTGCCCTCGAGACCGTGCTGCCCTTCATTCCGGACGAGCGGCAGAAGGAGGCGCTGAGGCGTCTCTGCCCGGATGGGCGATGCTACCCCTGGGGGGTCAGGGGGGACAACCTTCCGGTCTGGACCCTGATGGCCCCGGATGACCTCGTGCTGATGTATCGCCGCCGCGCCATCGTCTGCGCCTCGACCGTTCTGATGAAGGGCAGATACCCCTCCCTGGCGGAACATTTATGGGGCGGCCGCCCCGAGGGGCCGTTCGAACTCATGGGCTTCGTGCGGAAGCCGCATGTGGGGGAGGTCCCGATCGTCGAGCAGATGCTGGGTTATCTGGACCGGGAGTTCAGCGGGTTCACCCGGCTCGACCCCGCCAAGTGCGAGAACATCCTGCGGGCCTTCGGGTCGCTCGACGTGTTCGTCCGGCTGGGGCTTCGCTACGATTTCCCGTTCAACTTCCGCCATTCGGAATGACCGGCGGCAGCCAAGGGGGCTGGAACGAAAAAAAGCAAGGTGCCGGGCACCTTGCCTTTTTCGTTACGACCCTGCAATGCGGGATCAGTCGCTGAACTTGGCGATCTCCTTCGGCCTGAACTCGAGGTCCATGTAGCCGTACTTGTGATCCTTCAGATCCTCGTGCGACGGGAACCGCCGGTCCGGGCAGCTCTTCCACATCCAGTGGTTCAGCTTGATGCCGAGCTTCTCCACGGCCGCCTTCTCCAGCGCCGCACGGTCGTCCGGGTGTGCGATGGAGATGATCTTTCTCGCCTTTTCGGCGTCGGTGCAGCCCATGATGTTGACGATGCCGTACTCCGTGCAGACCCAGGTGACGAGCTGGTCGGGGACGGTCACGGCGCTGCCCTTGTCCAGCATGTCGACGAAGCGCGAGCGGCCCTTGGCGTCGCGGGACGTCGCCGCGAGAATGGCCCGGCCTCCCTTGGCCATCATGGCGCCGAGGGTGAACTGGAGCTGGCCGCCCGTGGAGGAGATGGGACGGCCGCCGACGTTGCCGGCCGCGTTCACGCCTCTGAGGTCCATCATGGCGAAGTTGTTGACCGTCACCATGTTGTCGAGCTGGGCGAGCGACACGATGTTGTTCGTGTAGCCGATGTCGTAGCCGGCGAACTGCGGGTTGCGGTGCACCCACTCGTAATAGCGGGGCGTGTCGACGGGCATGATGTAGGCCCAGCCGCAGCGGCCCTTGTCGATGTTCTTCCGGGAGTTGTCCACACAGCCCGCCTCGATGAGCGTGAAGGCGTACTCGCCGATCATCTCGCTGTGCACGCCGAGGTGCCTCAGGCCGTGGTCCCGCATGCCGATGACGACGGCCGTGGGCAGGGCGCCGATGCCGACCTGGATGCAGTCGCCGTCGCGCATGATGGAGACGCAGTTTGCCGCGATGGCCCTCTGCACGTCATCCGGCTTGATGTCCTTCTCGGCGATGTAGGGCCACTGGTACTTCGGGTCGTCCACGTCCACCTCGACGAAGTAGTCCACCTCGTCGATGGGCAGGAACATGCCGCGGCCGCCCTCGCACCAGGCGTAGTCCGAGCGGATCTCGCAGACGAACTTCTTGCAGGACTTGGCGGTGATCATGAAGTTGTTGACGCCGTAGCTGGCGTTCACGTAGCCGGCCTGGGGGACGGCGCAGGCCTGGATGCCCCAGTCCATGGCGCGCTTGGCCTTGTCCTTCCGGTAGAAACGGGCGTACTCGGCGTCCATGCCGAGGGCCCATCCCCAGTGCTTCCAGTCGACGGCTTGGTATCCCTTGGTCATCAGGCCGCGGGTGGTGGGGAGAATGAAGGCCTCGTGGAGGACGTGGTACTTGCCCTCCATGTCGGCGGCGGCGCAGAAGCCGTTGCCGATCATGATCGCCTGGTTCCAGATCTCGATGTTGTTCAGGTCGCCGGGCCCGGGGCCGAGGCGGGCCGCCAGGGCTTCCATCAGCACCGTCGTGTCCGAGCCGGGGCCGCCGCGGTTGATCCAGTCGCCGGGCTTCACCATCTCCGCCCATTTCTTGGCGGTGATGGTCTTGTCCCGAAGTTTCTGCTGTACGGGAGTGGGCATCCAGATCTTCTCTTTGTTTGCGATTTTCTGCTGGGGCATATTATGATGTTCCTCCTTTTCAGTCAGTCATGTCATCATGCCGTTCATTTTCTCTGTCATCGATATAGCCCTTGCAATGAATGGAAAAGATAAGCTGTCGGCAGGACCCCCCCCTTTCGTCGTTGAATTTTTTTCGAATTGTGTCTCCCACAATCGTGTCGGCTTGCCTTTCGTCCCCGGTGCGGAAACCCCTGACGTTTCGGCGCAAACGGGTTCCGGCGCATGATTGCGAGATGCGGTGATGGACGCTATGCTTCAGTCGATGCCCGGGAGATCCCGGGTATGACGTTCGTCATGCAGGCGGGAAGAACGGAGGGCCTCTCCCCTCGAGCCGCCCGTCCGCAGGGCCGTGTCGCCTGTGGACCGGGGCCTTATGAATCCCGGAAGCCCCGATTCAGGGGCCGCAGCATGAGTTCCGGGAACCGGCAGGAATCTCGGGCTGATTCAGGATCTCCGGAGAACCTGCCGTCTCTCTGTCATCGTTATCGGGAAGGTCGAAAACCGCTTACAGAACCCGGCCTTGCAGCGATACGACCGCCCGTCTCGATGCCCGCGGATCCTGAAGCCTGTTTTCGATTGCCTGAACTGATAACAAAAAAAAGACTCGAAATCAAATCCTTTTTCTTTTTTTCGCGCAATTTCTCGATCCGGCATTCCGGGGAGTGCCGGACTGAGACCGGGGCCCGGAAATCCCCGGCTGGGGCCGAAAGACAGAACGGGCCGCCGATGCGCCCGCAAGCGCCCCGGCAGCCCGGTTTCCATTCCCTATACCCGATTTCCTAGACCCGGTACCCGGGCTTTCAGCGAGCGGCCCCCGACTGCCGGGCGGCTTCCACGAGGTAGACCCGCGCGTCCTTCTTCACTCCCTTCTCCTCCGACGCCGTGCCGTTGACTCGGTAGGTCTGCCGCATGCCGAACTCGGCCTGCTTGCCCTTGTTCCACTGCCTGACGGGCCGCAGATAGCCCACGACGCGAGAGTAGATCTCGGTGGGCGCGCTGCACTCGGGGCAGGCCTCGATCTCGCCACGGATGTAGCCGTGGTCCGGACAGACGCTGAAGGTGGGCGTCAGCGTGAAGTAGGGCATGTGGTAGGTCTCACAGATCTTGCGCACGAGGACCTTGGCCGCCTCGGGCTCGGCGATGCGCTCGCCGATGAAGGTGTGGAACACGGTGCCGCCGGTGTACTTGACCTGGATCTCGTCCTGCAGGTCGAGGGCCTCGAAGATGTCGTCGGTGTAGTTCACGGGCAGCTGCGTCGAGTTGGTGTAGAAGGGGGGCCCCCCGTTGTCGTTGGCCGAGATGATGTCGGGGTACTTCGCCTTGTCGATCCGCGCGAGACTGAAGGAGGTCCCCTCGGCCGGCGTGGCTTCCAGGTTGAAGTTGTTGCCCGTCTCGGCCTGGTACTCGAGGAGCTTGGCGTTCATGAAGTCCAGCACGCGCTTGGCGAAGTCCATGCCCTCGCGCTCGGCGATCGTGCGGCCCATGAGGTTCAGGCAGGCCTCGTTCATGCCCACCAGCCCGATCGTGGAGAAGTGGTTCTTCCAGTAGCTGCCCAGGCGCTCCCGGATGCCCCGGAGGTAGTGCTTCGTGTAGGGGTAGAGGTTGCGGTCCGTGAAGATCTCGAGGACCTTGCGCTTGATTTCGAGGCTCTCCTTGGCGTGGTACATGAGCCGCTCGAGACGCTCGAGGAACTCCTCCTCGGACTTGGACAGGTAGCCCAGCCGGGGCATGTTGAGCGTCACGACGCCGATGGAGCCCGTCAGGGGGTTGGAGCCGAAGAGGCCGCCGCCGCGCTTGACCAGCTCGCGGTTGTCGATGCGGAGCCGGCAGCACATGCTGCGCGCGTCCTCGGGGCTCATGTCGGAGTTGACGAAATTGGAGAAGTAGGGCACGCCGTACTTGGCCGTCATCTCCCAGAGGCCCTTCATCAGGGGGTTGTCCCAGTCGAAGTCGCGGGTGATGCTGTAGGTGGGGATGGGGAATGTGAAGACCCTGCCCTTCGCATCCCCCTCCGCCATCACCTCTAGGAACGCCTTGTTGAAAAGGTTCAGCTCATCCTGGAACTCGCCGTAGGTCTCCTTGCGGGGCACACCGCCGATGATCACGTTGCGGTCGGCATAGTGCTTCGGCACGTTGACGTCGAGGGTCACGTTGGTGAAGGGCGTCTGGAAGCCCACCCGCGTGGGGACGTTGATGTTGAAGATGAACTCCTGCAGGGCCTGCTTGACGTCCTGGTAGCTCAACTTGTCGTAGCGGATGAAGGGCGCCAGCAGCGTGTCGAAGTTCGAGAAGGCCTGGGCGCCGGCCGCCTCGCCCTGCAGGGTGTAGAAGAAGTTCACCACCTGCCCCAGGGCGCTTCGCAGGTGCCTGGCCGGGCGGCTCTCCACCTTGCCCGTCACGCCGCGGAAGCCCTCGATGAGGAGATCGTAAAGGTCCCACCCGACGCAGTAGACCGAAAGGAGGCTCAGGTCGTGGATGTGGAAGTCCCCGTCGGTGTGTGCCTTCTTGATCTCGGGGGTGTAGATCTCGTTGAGCCAGTAGACCTTGCTCACCTCCGAGGAGATGTAGTTGTTGAGCCCCTGGAGGGAGTAGTCCATGTTGGAGTTTTCGTTGATCCTCCAGTCCGCCTTCTGGAGGTACTGATCCACCAGGTCGACCTCCATCTTGTTGACCACCTCGCGCAGGCGCGCATGCTGGTCGCGGTAGATGATGTAGGCCTTGGCGGTCTTGCGGTACGGAGACTGGAGCAGGATCTCCTCGACGATGTCCTGGATTTCCTCGACGCTGGGAATGCGGTCGCCCAGGAGCTGCTCGGCCAGCGCGAGCACCTTGATGGTCAGGCGCTTCGCGGTGCCCGTTTCGTACTCTCCCGTGGCGGCCCCGGCTTTGGCAATGGCGTTGGTGATCTTCTCCGGGTCGAATTTGACAACACGTCCGTCCCGCTTCCGAATTTGAGTGAACATTCGGTTCCCCCTTTGCTTAGATTTTACAGAACGCGAGCATGAGAATGAGATGGACAGGAGTCGGTTTGCGTCCCCTCTACGCAAAGTGTCCGTGTCGCACAAGATATAGTGGTGCAATTTTGATGCAAGCACTACATCTAGTCAAGAGAAAATTGAAAAAATCTTCATCGCGGCCGGCTTCAAGCCAACATGCCGTAATGATTAACGGTTCGAATCGCTCAGCGGGCCTCCGCCGCCGGGGGGTCAAAATTTTTCTCAGGGCGGAAATTCGCGCATTCTTGGGGCAAGTGCCTGTTTTTTGACGGGGTATGAGAAGGCATCCGTCCCGGGAACCGCCCGGGGAGGGCCTTTGGCGGCCTTTCGGCCCCGGGTGACGGGTTGCCTCAAAGCGTCAAAAAATCATACTACATATGGGGGTCCAAAACTGCACCTTGGCCCATATGTTGGGGTTCGGGCCCCCGGATCGGTGCAAAGGGTAACGGTTCGTGCGGCGAAATGCAATACCAGATTTCTGCCAGGGCCCGGGGGCCGGGTATCGGGGTTCGGGAGAAGACGAAGCTGTGAAGTTGGGAAGCTGAGAAGCGGTAACGCTTCCATCTTTTTCCGATACCCGGGACCCTGTGCACTATCTCAGAGTTTCTCCGCCACGTAGAGGCGGCAGATGCCGAAGGTGAAGGGCCTCGATACGGCCAGGCGGAAGCCGTTTCTCAGAATCCTCTGCTCGAGGGCCTTGGGGGGCTCGAAGTCCAGCACGGAGTCGCGCAGGTAGAAGTAGGGCTCCTTCTTCCCGGCTATGGCGGCCCCGATCAGCGGGAGCACCTTCTTGAAGTAGAAGAGGTAGCCCTGGCGGATCACGGGGGTCTCGGGAAGGGAGAACTCCAGGATGGCGAAGCGGCCCCCGGGCTTCAGGACCCGGAGCGTCTCCCGGAAGAGGCGGTCCATGTCCTGGACATTGCGGATGCCGAAGCTGATCATGGCGTGGTCAAAGCTTTCGTCCCGGAAGGGCGCCTGCGTGCCGTCGCCCTGCAGGAAAAAGCAGCGGCCGGGGAAGGGCGACCTGCGGTTCTTCTCCCGGGCGATGCGGAGCATCTCCTCGGAGAGGTCGATGCCGGCGATGCGGCAGTCGGCCTGGCGGGCCGCCTCAAGGGCCATGTCGGCCGTGCCGGTGGCGATGTCGAGCACGTACTGGCCGTCACGGAGGGACAGGGCGCTCACGGTCCTGCGCCGCCAGACCTGGTCGATCAGCAGCGACAGGGTGCGGTTGCCCCGGTCGTAGGTCGCCGCCATCCGGTTGAACAGGGGGCGGATGACGCCGGGCCGCTTATCCATGCGGTTCTTGCCTTCCGGTTTCTGCATTGCCGATCATCCCTCGGCGGTTTGATATACACGCCTCGGATGACGAGGTAAAGAATTTTCGGGCTCCACCGGTTTCGATGGGACGGCATTCCTATTCTTTACCCTGAATTCTGAACCCTGTCTTGCCCCCTTGCGCTCCCGGGGGATTTTGTCCATAATGTCCCATATTCTTTTCTTGTCGTTGTCAGCGTTATTCTCGCCCCGTTCAACCCCGGGCGGGTTGAGTGGGGGCCGTCTTTTCCGGTCACGCACGCTCGCGAGGGACCTCATGAAGGCGCTCGGGATCTGCGTTGGGGCTTCCACGATCAGTACGGCCGCCGTCGAGCGGGATGCGATCGGCGCTGTCCGGATCGGCGACGCGCGCGTGGAGGCCCATCACGGCAACCCGCGCCGCACCCTCCTGGAGATGATCCGCGACGTCGATGCGGCGCGCTATGACCGGGTATGCGTCACCGGGAGGCGTTTCCGTCAATTCCTCAATCTCTCCTCCATCCCCGAGCCCGAGGCCGTCGAGCAGGCCCTCGCCCATCTCAACGGGCGAGGCGAGAACCTCGAGGCCGTCGTCAGCGCCGGCGGCGAGACCTTCCTGGTCTACACCCTCGGCAGGGACGGTCGCATCTCGACGGTCCACACGGGGAACAAGTGCGCCTCGGGGACGGGCGAGTTCTTCCTCCAGCAGATCAAGCGCCTCGGCATGGGCGTGGACGAGGCGACGGGGCTCGCCCGCTCGGAGAGCCCCTACCGGGTCTCGGGCCGCTGCAGCGTCTTCTGCAAGAGCGACTGCACCCACGCGGCCAACAAGGGCGTGCCGAAGGGGCGCATCGTAGCCGGCCTGTGCCAGATGATGGCGGGAAAGATCCTCGAGATCCTCCGCCAGGTGCCCCGGCGGGACATCATGGTGATCGGAGGCACGGCCCGCAACGAGGTCCTCATGGACCACCTGCGCGGGGAGATCGAGAACCTCCGGGTCCCCGATGAAGCGCCCTACTTCGAGGCCCTGGGCGCTGCCCTCTGGGCCCTCGAGAACGATACGGCCCCCTTCCCGGGTCCCGAGAAGCTCTTCCGCGAGGGGGAGAGCTCCTTCACGGTCCTCCGGCCGCTGTCCGATTTTGCCGATCGCGTCGAGTTCCGGCCCTCGCGACGGGGCGAGGCGAAGGCAGGGGATGTGCTCATTCTCGGCCTCGACGTGGGCTCCACGACGACGAAGGCCGTCCTGCTGCGCTGCGAAGACGACACGGTCGTCGCCTCCGTCTACCTGCGGACCCGCGGCGACCCCGTGCGCGCCTCGCGGGACTGCTACCGTGCCCTGATCGAGCGGCTCGGGCCGCTGGCCCCGACCGTCCGGATCGAGGGCCTCGGCGTCACGGGCTCGGGACGCCAGATCGCGGGGCTGCACGCCATGACGGAGGGCATCGTCAACGAGATCGCCGCACACGCCGCCGCCGCCGTCTGGTTCGACCCGGACGTGGACACGATCTTCGAGATCGGCGGTCAGGATGCCAAGTACACCTTCATCACCGGGGGTGTGCCCTCGGATTACGCCATGAACGAGGCCTGCAGCGCCGGCACGGGCTCCTTCCTCGAGGAGGCGGCCCGGGAGTCCCTCGACATCGCGACGGAGCAGATCGCCGAGATCGCCCTGGCCGGCAGGCGGCCGCCGGACTTCAACGACCAGTGCGCCGCCTTCATCAACAGCGACATCAAGCGGGCCTTTCACGAGGGGATCGCCCGGGAGGACGTCGTGGCGGGGCTGGTGTACTCGATCTGCATGAACTACCACAAGCGCGTCAAGGGCAGCCGGGCCGTCGGGAAGAAGGTCTTCATGCAGGGCGGGGTCTGCTACAACCGCGCCGTGCCCCTCGCGATGGCCGCCGTCACGGGCCGGCGGATCATCGTCCCGCCCGACCCGGGCCTCATGGGCGCCTTCGGCGTCGCCCTGGAAATCAAGCGGCGCCTCGCGCTGGGGCTCATGCGCCCGCGGCGATTCCCGCTCGCGGTCCTGCGGGACCGGGAGATCGAGTACGGCAAGCCCTTCCGGTGCAACGGGGGCGCCGAGCGCTGCGACCGCGGCTGCGAGATCGCCCGCATCCGGATCGAGGGCCGGACCCATCCCTTCGGGGGGGCCTGCAACCGCTGGTTCAACCTGCGTTTCGACCGCAAGACGGAGACCGCGGACCTCGATCTCGCGCGCGCCTGGGAGCGCCTGGTCTTCGAGGGCAGGGGGGCCGGGACGGACCGGCCGGCGGGCACCGTCGGCCTCAACAAGTCCTTCTTCGCCAACACCTGCTACCCGCTCTACCGGCGGTTCTTCGAGGAGCTGGGGTTCCGGGTCGTCCTGCCCGAAGCGATCCGCCCGGAGGGCGTCGACCGCCGGGGGGCGGCCTTCTGTTGGCCCGTCGAGATCGCCCACGGCTACCTGCAGGACCTCCTGGAGCGCAGGATCGACTGGCTCTTCCTGCCCCATTTCAAGGGGGGCGACCGGCGGGGCGGGGGCCGCGACGGGCAGGGGCCGTCCAAGAGCATCACCTGCCCCATCTCGCAGGGGGAGCCCTACTACCTGGCGGCGGCCTTCAAGGACCATCCCGCCTGGAAGTCCCTGAAGCAAGCGGGCCGCATCCTGTCGCCCGTCATCGATTTTTCGAAAGGCCCCGACGCGGCCCAGGGGGAATTCGCCGACATGGCCCGGGCCCTCGGCCGGGCGGCCGAGGACGGGCGGAGGGCCTTCGTGGCCGCCGTGGCCGAGCAGAGGGCCGTCTGGCGGAAGGTGCGGGAGTCGGGCCGTGAGGCCCTGGCGGCGCTGCAGGCCGACCCCCGGGCCTTCGCCGTGGCCCTGTTCGGCCGTTCCTACAACGCCTTCGTGTCCGAGGCCCACATGGGCATCCCCCAGAAACTGGCCACGCGCGGCATCCGTGTCATCCCCATCGACATGCTGCCCATCGACGACGAGCCGGTGCACGGCCAGATGTACTGGTCGGCGGGGCAGACCATCCTCAAGGCGGCGAGCTTCGTGGAGCGTCACCCGCAGCTCTTCGGCTGCTACATCACGAACTTCTCCTGCGGGCCCGACTCGTTCCTGCTCGGGTATTTCCGGGACCTCATGGGGGAGAAGCCCTCGCTCACCCTTGAGCTCGACAGTCACACGGCCGACGCGGGTCTGGAGACGCGCATCGAGGCGTTCCTCGGGATCGTCGAGGCCTGGCGGGAGATGCGGGGAAAGCGGGGCGCAGGCGGGGGCGCCCGGCCGCGGGCCTTCACCCGCTCGCGCTTCGACTACCGCAACCGGCTCTTCATCGACTCGCAGGGCAAGGCCCACTCCTTCCTCGACCCGAGGGTGCACCTGCTGTTCCCCTCCATGGGCCGGCTCAACTCGGAGGCCATGAGCGCGGTCTTCCGGGGGCTGGGGATCCGCAGCACCTGCCTGCCGCCCGCCGACCGCAGGGCCCTCGAGACGGGCAAGGGCAACACCCTCTGCAAGGAGTGCCTGCCGCTGCAGCTCGTGACGGGGGGGCTGCTGAACTACCTCGAGGGGCGCGAGCGGAGCGGCGAACTGCTGCTCTACGTGATGCCCACCACGTCGGGCCCCTGCCGCTTCGGGCAGTACGCCCCCTTCATCGAGCGCCTCCTGGAGAAGCTTCGCTTCGAGGACGTGGCCCTCTTCTCGCTGTCCGGCGAGAACAGCTACTCCGACTTCCACGGCAGTTCCTTCACGAGGAAGGCCTGGACGGCCGTCGTGCTGGCCGACGTCATGCACGACATCTACTCCATGCTGCTGGCCTGCGCGGCCCGGAGGCCCCGGGCGATGGAGATCTTCTGGAAGGAGTGGTCGCGCCTGCTGGGGGTCCTGGAGCGGGGCTGCGAACCGCGGGCGCTGCGCGAGGCGGTCGTGTCGACTGCGGAAGAGCTGGCGCGGATCGAGCTGCGGCGCCGGCCCGCCGAGACGCCGCTGATCCTGCTGACCGGGGAGATCTTCGTGCGCCATGACGACCTGTCGCGCCAGTGGCTCGTCGAGAGGCTGGCCGACGAGGGCTTCGCGGTGAAGGTGTCGAGCGCCATGGAGTGGATCTACTACACCGACTGGTGCTACGCGAACCGGATGACGGCCGACGACATCTCCGTCCGGCAACGGCTGCAGCTCATGCTGCGCCAGGCGGTGATGAGGCGCCAGGAGCGGATTCTCAAGGGCCTCCTGCGGCCCTCGGGCCTCTTCCACTACCGCCTCGAGGACGTCGACCGCCTCATCGACGGGGTGCGCCACCTCCTGAGCCCGCGGCTCGTGGGCGAGGCGATCCTCACGGTCGGGGCGGCGCTCACGGAGGTCCTCGAGGACTACTGCGGCGTGATCGCCATCGGGCCCTTCGGCTGCATGCCGAACCGGATCGCCGAGGCGATCCTCTCGCGGGAGATGAACCGCGAGGGCAAAGGCGCCCTGAAGGACGGCAGCCCGAAGATCCTGCGGATCCTCGAGCGGTTCGACCACCTGCCGTTTCTCGCCGTCGAGAGCGACGGCAGCCCTTTCCCGCAGATCGTCACGGCCCGGCTCGAGACGTTCCTGCTCCAGGCCCGCAGGGTCCACGAGGCGATGCGGAAGGTCCCCCACGTCCGGGTGGGGGTGCCTCCCGTCGTGGCCATACCGGACGAAATCTGCTGCGCCGCCCGCATCGGGCTCCCCCGCGAGACTCGGGACCGCTCGGACTGATTGCGTCACGAAGGCCAAAAAAAAGGGGAACCTCCCCCCCTCCTTCCAAAAAAGGGAGATTCCCCTAGGGGATGGCCCGGGCGAACCCGGGGCGAGAACGACACTCTAGGGTCGGGCCTGCCGGCCGCTCAGCATCTCTCCCGCTCGCGTCTCTCCTTCCGCGCCGGGAAGAGAAGCGTGTAGACGAGGGCCAGGCCGGTCAGAATGAAAAGCAGAAAAATCCCCTCCATGAATCCTCCTCCTCGAACCCCCTCCGGTCGGACGCAACTCTCTCCGGGTCACAGCCCGGCCCTTGTCTGGCGGGGATGGTACCGAAACGCGGGGGCGATGACAATACGGCGGACGTGTGATTTTTTTCTCGGAACCGATTAGTAGGGAAACTACGAAGAAAGTATGAGCCCGATACGGACGTTGCGCCTGTGGATAAGGCGGGGCGGGTCATTTCACGACGAAGCTGACCGCGTCGGCCACGCGGTCCTCACGGTCGACGAGGGTCAGCACGTGCCGGCCGCGCTCGGGCTTCCAGTCGAGCGTGGCCGTCGAGCCGAGGGCGCGGTTGTCAAGGCGCCACTCGTGGGTGTCGCCGGCGAAGCGCCCGACGAAGGAGACACGCTGAAACTCGGCGGGGATGTCCGGGTCGAGGGTGATGATCGTCGCGGGCCGGGGGTAGACGATCCGGGCCACCGCGTGGCGCCGCTCGAAGGCGATCTCCCCCTGCGGTTCCGTCCCCTCGATGAACCACTCCGTCCGAGGCGGCTCCAGGCCGTCCCGAAAGCTCACCGGGCGGGCGACGATCCCCGCGACCGCACGCGGGGGCTTCGAGGCGGTTCGCCGGTGGAGGTGGTTCATGATGTCGAGCCACACCGGGGCGGCTCCGGCCATGCCGGAGACGTTCCACATGGGATCGCCCGGGAAGTTTCCCACCCAGACCCCGACGGTGTAGCGCTCGGAGTAGCCCAGGCACCAGTTGTCGCGCATGTCCTTGCTCGTGCCCGTCTTGACGGCCGTCCAGAAGCGCGTGGCCAGCGGGTTCTCGAGCCCGAAGGTCGCGCTGCGGGCCTCGCGGTCCGAGAGGATGCCCGAGACGATCAGCGCCGCCCGCCGGTCCATGACGGGCACGGATTTCTCCGCCGCCCCGCCTGCGGCGATCTTGAGCCTGCCCCGGCGCCCCCCGTTGGCGAGGGTCCGGTAGGCGTTCACCAGCTCGTAGAGGGTCACGTCGGCCGAGCCCAGCGCGAGCGAGTAACCGTAGTAGTCCGCCTCGCGGTCGAGGCTTTCCATCCCGAGGGCCCGGAGCCGCTCCACGAAGGCCTCGGGCGTGACGAGCATCAGCGTCCTGACGGCGGGGATGTTGAGCGAGGCCGACAGGGCCGTCCGCAGGCTGACGGGCCCCAGGAACTCCCGGTCGTAGTTCTCCGGGACGTAGAGCCCCCCGGGCGTCGGGACCTGCATGGGCGCATCCTCGAGGATCGAGGCCGCCGTCAGATACTCCTTCTCGATCGCCAGGCCGTAGAGGAAGGGCTTGAGCGTGGAGCCCGCCTGCCTCGGCGCCCGGATGCCGTCGACGTGGGGCGCGCTCGACGCGCTGCCCTGGTTGGCCGCGTACGCGAGAATCTCGCCCGTGGCGTTGTCGACGACGAGGGCGGCGCCGTCGCGCACGTTTCGATCCCTGAGCTGCGCGAGCTGGCGGTTGAGTGCCTCGAGCACGAAGGCCTGGAGCTCTCCGTCGAGCGTGCACTGCGCCTGCTGTCCCGCGCCGCTGGCAAGCAGCATCCGCGCCACGTGGGGGGCAAGCGCCGCCCGGGGGCGGATCCGGTAGGGCCGCCCGAGCGTCTCCAAGGTCAGCGCCGTGATTTCCTCTGCACTCAATGAGGAATGCGTCCGCTCGGCCAGCCGCGAGGCCCTTCTCGCCGCGGCCTCGGCCGTCGTCCTGGCCGAGGGGATGAGCGAGGCCAGCAGCAGCGACTCCGCCTCGCCGAGGCCCGAGGGGTCCTTGTCGAAGAGGCCCCGCGAGGCGGCGGCGATCCCCTGCAGCTCTCCCCGGAACGTGACGAGGTTCAGGTAGGCCTCGAGGATCTCGTCCTTGGACCAGCTGCGCTCCAGTGCGAGGGCCGCCGAAACCTGGCGGAGTTTCTCGCGCCAGGTCCTCTTCGCACTGCGGGGCGCCGCGGCCGCATCGAGGCGCGAGGCGAGCTGCATGCTGATCGTGCTTGCGCCCCGGGCTCCTCCGGCAAGGACTTGGCGCACCGCCGAGGCGCCGAGGGCGACCCAGTCGACGCCCCCGTGGTCGCGGAAGCGCCTGTCCTCGGCGGCGATGACAGCGTTGCGAAGCGCGGGCGAGATGTCGCCCAGGGCGACCCAGTCGAGCCGTCTGCCTTCCGGCTCCACGCGCAACTCGTGGATCACGCTTCCGTGCCGGTCGATGAGCAGGGCGTCGGAGAGGCGGTGGGAGGCGCGCACGTCTGCGAATGGGGGCAGCGCCGGACCGGAAAGGACGAGCCCCGCCGCGAGCGTGCAGAGGAACGCCGCGGCGCCCGTCAGCAGGGCCGCTGCAACAAACCTCCATCCTCTCAATGATGCACGAGTCATCGGTCTAATCCGTTCGGATAAATCATTTTGAGTTAGGAGTTATGAGTTTTGAGTCGGGGATGAAGATTGCCATGTCGGCCCGGCGGGCCTCCTTGCAGTGACACGGGACATCAGACACTTCCCCCACTTCCTTCACTTCTTCCTCTGTCCTTACGGATTCACCGACAGCGTCGCGTTCGGGATCTCGCCGAACATCTCCGGCGCGTAGAGCGCCTCGGCCCGCGTGGGCGGCATCTGGAAGGTGCCCTCGTTGTTGAGGCGCAGCGTGTAGCCCGTCTTCCAGGTCCCCTTCGGGACGAAGCGGTAGTAGAACCGGCAGGCCTCGAAGGCGCGCTCGACGTAGGCTTCCTGAGCGCTGCCTGCGTTTTTCTCCTGGCCCGGCTCGAGGCCCACGGCGATGACCGCCGAACCCGCCGGGATGGGGTCGTTCAGGACGACCCAGGTCATGTCCGACTGGGCTTCCACCTCGAGCAGCACCCGCACCACGTCGCCGCGGCTCCAGAAGCCCTTGACCTTTTTCTCCACGGGAGTGACCGTCTTCTTGATCCGGTAGCCGCTTGAGAAGGGCTTGCGGAGCGGCACGGCCGCGAGGCTCTGGACGGTGGCCCAGGGGGCGCCCTCCCCCTCGTGGCTCAGGGCGAGGGTCTGCTTGCCCTCGGGCCAGTCGAAGCGCACCGTCCCCCCCTTCGGCGTGTCCCAGGTGCCCCAGCTCACCGACGAGGACTTCTGCCCCAGCGAGGCCGACGTCTTGCCCGAGACGTCCTCCTTCTCGAAGGCCGCCGAGAACTTCTCGAAGGCAAGCGTCCCCCAGGCATTGGCCGTCGTCGTGTCCCAGCGGCCCTGCCGCATCCGGCCCAGGGCCCCCCTGGCGATGCGGGGGGCGTCCTCCTTCCAGGCCTCGAGGTCGGTTGCGGCAAGCAGGGTGCGTACGGCGTTGACGTCGGGCGAGACCATCAGCCACCACAGGCCGTCGGCCCGCTCCGTGGAGAAGCCCATCGCCGTCCCCTGGAGATTGAGCCGCGAGCGCAGGATCTGCTCAGCCGCGGCGAGCTTCTTCGCCCGGTCGGGGATGTCGGCCGTGCGCTTCAGCACGCCGATCCAGTCGATCACGGCCGAGGTGGGCCAGAGAGCGGGCTCGACGGCCACGGATGCGAGCATGGCGGCCTTCGCCTTGCCGTGGCGGGAGAGGGCCTCGACGGCGGCCACCTTGCGGACGGCGAGGTCCGCCGTGGCCAGGTCGCCCAAGCGCCGGATGCGCCCCTCCACGAAGCCCGTGAGTCCCTCCGCCATCCGGTCCCGCAGGGCCGGCGGGATCTCGTAGCCCGCCTCGTGAGCGACGGCCATCACGTAGGCGGTCAGCACGTCGCTTCCCGTCCGCATGAGGGGGAAGTACTTCAGCAGCCCCTCGCCGTCGAGATAGGCCGGAAGCTCGCGCATCCTCTCCTGCCAGAGCGCCTTGTCGCGAAGGGCCACGGCCTTCGAGATCTTCTGCTCGAGGCAGCCGTAGGGGTAGAGCGACATGTACTCGCGGACACCGGCAAGCCCGTCGGCGATCCGCGGCTGCAGCCGCACCGCGATGCCGCCCCTGCCCGCGAGGGCGCCGGCGGGGCGCTCCACGGGAATGTCGATCTTGTCGCGGACCTGCACCAGTGTGGCCTGCCGGGTCCGGACGGGGACGGCGGGGACGATCTTCTGCGAAACCCGGATGCGGTCCTCCGTCCTGCCGTCGCGTTCCATCGCCGAGATCTCGTAGTCGAGCGTGCCGACGCCGGCGGGCACGCGGATGTCCCATCCGATCTCCTTCGCCTCGCCCGGCGAGAGGCCGACGCGCAGCGTCTCGTAGTCGGTCTTCTCCTGCGCCGCCGTGACGGCGAGCCGCGCCTCGGCGTTCATGGGCCTCTGCGTCGCGTTGCGGATCGTGACGCCGGCCTTCAGGAAATCGCCCTCGCGGGCCAGCGGCGCGATGCCCGCCAGCAGCTGCAGGTCCTGCGTCGTGCGGATGTCGGCCTGTCCCGTGCCGAAAAGGTCCGGCCCGCCCGTTGCGACGGCGACGATCCGGTACTCCGTGAGGCTGTCCTTCAGGGGGATCTTCAGGCGCGCCTCGCCCCTCTCGTCGAGCGGCACGGACGCCTTCCAGAGAAGCAGCGTGTCGAAGAGCTCGCGGGTGATCTGCTTGCCGCCCCCGCCTCCCTGCGGCAGGGCCTTGAGGCCGAAGTGCCGCTTGCCGATCACCATCATCTGCGCCGTCGAGGTGAAGATCTCGTAGGGGCGCCGGCCCATCATCGCCTCCAGGAGCCTCCAGGTGCCGTTGGGCCGCAGGGCCAGGAGGCCCCGGTCCACGGCGGCCACGGCGAGCTCCGTCCCCTCCGGCAGCTTCTGCCCCGAGGCCGCGCGGACCCGGAAGAGCACGTCCGCCTCCTGGCGCACCCGGTAGAGGGGCTTGTCCGGCCTGACCTCCACGGCCAGCTCGTGCTCCTTCCAGCCCACGTGGATCTCGGCGATGCCCAGTTTCCAGGCGGGCTTGCCGGCATCGAAGGTCGCCGTGGGGGCCGCCTCGGCCGTTCGCCCCCGGACGGCCAGGACCGAGACGAAGGCGTTGGGTGCGTGGTTTCGCTTCACGGGGATCTCCACGACGGGGTTCGTGCCCGCAAGCTTCTGCACGTGCACGTCCACGATGCCCTCGCGCTCGACCGTGACCAGGGCCGTCGCCTCGCGGAAGGGCATCCGCACCTGCAGGCGGGCCTTCTCGCCGGGTTCGTAGCGCTTCTTCTCGGGGATCACGTCGATGCGGTCGTCGTTGCGCGCCTCGAACCACCAGTCGTCCTTGCCGGCCGCCCAGAGGCTGAAGGTCGCCAGGGCCGGGTTGCCGTCGGCGTCCTTCGCCTCGGCCTGCAGGATGACGTTGCCCGAGACGGGCGAGGGAGCCTCGCACAGGAGCAGCCCCGAGGCGTCCGTCCTGCCCTTGCAGTGCGGGCCGGCCTCGCAGAGAGCCCTCCCGGCGTCATCGGGCCCGGCCTTGCAGGGCACGGCGATCCGTCTGATCTCGGAGACGTTTTCGTAGGAGTAGAACCCGCCGGCGATCCGCCTGCGGTGCGAGTAGGTCTTGCGCTGGTACAGGTCCACGGCCACCTCCGTGTCGGGCACGGGGTTGCCCGCCAGGTCGAGCACGACCACGCGGTAGCGAAGCGAATCGGCCGAGGCCGTCCAGGATTCCGGCTTCAGGCCCACGGCGAGCTTCGAGGGGGCAAGCGGGATGTCCGCGGCGGCCGTCTGGACCTCGCCGTTGGGGTCGCGGTACTCGAGCTCGGCGTGGAGGGACTTCGGCGCGTCGATCTTCGGCAGCTTGGCGAACTTCGTCCGCGCGGAGCCCGTCCCGTCGAGCCTCAACTCCTGCGTGGGAAGCCGGCGCAGCCGTTCACGGCCGGGGGCGTCTTCGTCGTCGAGGCCCGTCTCGTCGTAGGCCGACAGTGTCCGGGTGCCCTCCTTCAGGCGCTCGCCCGAGAAGGTGTACTCGTCGTATCCCGTGAAGCTCAGCGCGCGCGGCCGGATCTCCCCGCGCAGCTTCACGGGGAGCCTCCCCGCGCCTCCGCCGGAGAAGTAGGACACGGAGAGATCGAGGCCGACCTCCTTCGGCTGCACGGGAGGTACGGAGGGCCCCTGCACGACGGCCTTCATCAGGGGGATGCGGAACTCCTGTACCTGGAAGGAGCCCGTGGCGAGCCTCGGCGCATTCCTGTCGCCCTTGCGCGCGAGGCTCACCTCGTAGGATCCCAGCCGCGCCCCCTCGGGGATCTTCCAGTCCGTCGCGGCGCTGCCGTTCGATTCCCAGGCGAGCGGCAGGCGGTACTCCTGCCCGCTGCCGTCGTGGCGGATCGCCACCTCGTCGAATCGGGGGCGGTCCCCGGCCAGGGTGAGCCCGGCCGTCGTGGGCACCCGCAGGATGTGCTTCATGTGCACCGTCTCGCCGACGCGCAGCAGGGTGCGATCCAGGATCGTGTGTCCGACGACGTCGTCGAGTCCGCGCCAGTCGCCCGAGGGGAGCTGGAAGCGCCAGGGCTCGATGCCGTCCTCCCAGCTCGAGTGGGTGAAGGTGGCGTCCGTCTCCGTGCGGGCGAAGACGAAGAGGCCCGTCGCCATGCCGCTCAGCATGCCCGTGTGTTCGCTGTAGTTGACGGGCCAGTTGCATCGGTCCTGCTGTTCCCGGGAGGGGAGGGTGCCCTGGATGAGGGCGACACCCCGCTGGTCCGTCCTGCCCTGCCAGAGTCTCTTCCCGCTGCAGTCGCGCACGGAGAGGGCGGCGCCCGCAACGGGGGCGCCCGTATCGAGGGCCGTGACCCAGACGAGCGAGGACTCGCGGCCCCACTTGAAGTGGGCGGCCAGGTTCGTCACGAGGGCCGCCGCCGGGACGTACAGGGGAGCGGGCCTTGCCAGCAGGTGCCGGCCCAGGATGCGGCTCTCGAGCTCGACGACGTGGAAGCCGGGTTTTTCGAGGGGGATGCCGATGACCTCGAAGGCCTTCCCGCCGCCGGGGGCGGGAAGCCTGAATTCCTTCCCGGCCGTCCGGCCCTCGAAGAGGGACTTCTCGCGGGTGGCCGCGGCGACGTTGCGCAGCCAGTGGATGACGCGCTGCTCCTCGGTGAGGCTCACCGTCCGGACCCTGCCCGTGACCTGCTGGTCCAGAGCGGGCCGGCCGTCGAGGGTCATCTCCACGCGCCTCCCCGGACGCGCGGAGGGCTCCGGCGTCTCCGGCACGGTCTCCTCGGCGTCACCCTCGACGGTGAGCAGCCGGTTTTTCAGCTCTGCCTCGATGTTGCGCACCGTCACGGGCAGAAGCGGGGTTGCCGCCTCGAGGATGCCGAAGCGTGCCGCGAATTTCGCCAGCGGAGGGTATCCCTCCGTCTTCACCGCAAGCGGGAACCGGCCGGCGTTGGCCAGGGGGCGCCCGGCGTCGTCCTTCATGCCCTTGGGCATCTCGATGGAGAATGCCGTCTTCTCCGGGAAGGGTCCCGGGAACATGATGAACCGGGTGTGCGTGCGGCTCTCTTCGTCCCCCGTCTTCGGTTTCCACGTCTTCCCGCTTGCGTCTTTCAGGACGATGTCTTTCGCGAGGGCCCAGGGCGCGGGCGCCGAGAACGTCATGCGCATGGGAAGCACGGGGATGCAGCCGCCGCCCTTCTTCTCGCGGGGGCAGGAGAACTCGGCCCGGAAGGGAGCCCGGGCCTGGAACTCGAGGACCTGGTCCTCCTCCGTCGCCACACCGCCGACGGCGGCGATGCCCTTGCCCCAGACGAGCCGGACCTTCGCCGAGGGCGGGAAGGCCTGCCTTGCCCGGAGGGTCAGCAGCGTCCCCTCGTCCTTCGGGATCCGCAGGGCCTTGAGGAGCTGTTCGCGCTCCTTGCCCGTGACGAGCGTCACGCCGACCCGCTCGTTGACCCCGTCAACCGAAAACCACGCGTTTTTCAGCAGCGTCTCCTGCACCGGCTGCGCATCCAGGGTGAGCACGAAGATCTGCCTCTCGTCGATGGACGTGTCCCCCTCGTAGGGACGCGACTGGATGACGGCGGGCCCGCCCGTGGAGAAGGAGAAGTCCCTGTCGCCATCAACGGAAGCCCCTGAAAGCGTCTTGACGCCGGCCTTCAGGGTGAAGCGGCAGGCGACACCGCCGGGGAGGTTCCGCTCGAAGTCGTAGGACCAGGTCCGGGCGTCGACCCAGCGCCCCTGTCCTTTCTCGGCGCACCGGATCTCGAAGGGATCGGCCAGCTGAGGGTCACCGAAGGAAACCATGGGCTCCGAGAAGCGCGCCGTCACCTGGCGGATCTCCTTGACGGTGCCCTGGGGCGCGAACATCTCGATACGCGCCCCCTCGCCGGAGCCGAAAGCAGACGGCGGAGGAAGCATGACAGGGACGATCCAGGTTGACAGGAAGAAGGACACGAGACCGCGCAACGGGATGCTTGAACGCATGGCCGACCTCTCAGGGTGGGATTACTGGAAGATTGTTTAGCAGATATAAAGGAATGAGGGCAAAGGCTTTCTTGAAAGCCAGGGGTCAGGGTCCAGGGTCCAGGGGACAGGGACGAGCGGAATCGGATTGAAACAAGAAAATCCCCCTCCGTCCCCCTTTACGAAAGGGGGATGAAGGGGGATTTGCGGCCTGCCGCCATTCAGTGTTTGACGCGACGTCTCGCGAAGGCGAAACCGATTGCCGGGAAGAAGAGGAATCCCAGCAGGAGCGGGTACTTCACCGCGTAGACGATCGGCGTGAGGACCCAGCGCACCGCCGTCCGCAGGCCTTCGTGCTGCGCAATGAACGCCGCCGCGGGAGGCGACCACGCCTGGTAGATCTCGACGAAGGCCCTGCCGCCCGGGCTGTGCACAAGCACCCGGTCCCTGAAGTCCCTCAGGGCCTGGACGTGCGGGTCGAGGGCCGAGCCGAAGGCCGCCGTGGCGATGAAGCAGCTCACGAACACCGCCGAGTCGTCCCCCGGCGTGCTCACGGGGGTGAAGACCTGGATCCGCTGATTCACCGTGTCGGCCACGTAGAGGTTGCCGTTCGGGCTCAAGGCGAGCCCCGTCAGCCCGTCGAACTGTCCGCTGCCGGAACCGAAGGAGCCCCACTTGTTGAGGAAAAGGCCTCCCGGGGTGAAACTCTGGATGCGGTGATTGCCCGTGTCGGCCACGTAGAGGAAACCGCTCGCATCGGCGGTGATGCCCGCGGGACTGTCGAACTGGCCGTCGGCCGTCCCGAAGGAGCCCAGGGTGCCCGCAAAGACCCCCATGGTGGTGAATTTCTGGATGCGGTGATTGCCCGTGTCGGCCACGTAGATATTGCCCAGGCTGTCCGCCGCCACCGCCGTGGGAGAATGGAACTGGCCGTCGCCCGCACCGGGAGATCCCCACTGGGATAGATAGACGCCCGACGGCGAGAATTTCTGGATGCGGTGGTTGCCCGTGTCCGCCACGTAGACGTTGCCGCTGGAGTCGACGGCGATGCCCTGCGGGCTTTCGAACAGGCCGTTTGCCGAGCCCCGGGAGCCCCAGGTGCCGAGGAAGACATTCGATGCATCGAACTTCTGGATGCGGTGGTTGCCCGTGTCGGCGACGTAGAGGTTCCCGGCGGAATCTCCTGCAACGGCCGATGGCGTGTTGAAGTGCCCGTCGGCCGTTCCCAGGGCGCCCCAGACAGTCGTGTACGTCCCCGTCGAGGTGAACTGCTGGATGCGGTTATTTCCCGAGTCCGCCACGAACACGTTCCCCAGGGAATTCACGTACACGTCGGCGGGGCTCGAGAACTGGCCGTTACCCGTCAAGGCGGAGCCCCACGTGAGGTCCCACACGCCGGCATCGTTGAACCGCTGGATGCGGTCGTTGACCGTATCGGCGACGTAGACGATCGATCCGGAGGTGCTGAGCGCAATCCCCTGCGGGTTGTTGAACTGAGCATCGCCGGGGCCGAAGGTCCCCCACTGGGTCACGTAGTTGACCACGGCGCTCACGACGAGGAACTTCTGGACGCGGCTGTTGAGGGAGTCCGTCACGTAGACGTTGCCGGCGGGGTCCACATCCACGGCCGCGGGCGCGTCGAACTGTCCGTCGCCCGTCCCCGCGGCGCCCCAGGCGACGACGAAAACGCCTGCGGAGGAAAACTTCTGGATCCGGTTGTTCCCCGCGTCCGCGACGTACACATTGCCCGAAGAATCCGTCGCGATGCCCAGAGGGCTCGCGAACTGGCCGTTGCCCGAACCCGTCGACCCCCAGGCACTGACAAAGTTGCCCGACGAGTTGAACCGCTGGATGCGGTCGTTGCCCGTGTCGGCCACGAAGACGCTGTTCGAGGGGTCCACCGCGATTGACGAGGGCGTTTCGAACTGCCCGGTCAGGATTCCCTGGGTTCCCCACTGGGTGATGTAGGTGCCGGCGGCGGTGAATTTCTGGATGCGGTGGTTTCCCGCGTCGGCCACGTAGACGTTGCCGACGGAGTCGACGGCCACGTCGGAGGGCAGGTTGAACTGCCCGTATCCGGTGCCGAAGGACCCCCAGGCACTCAGATACGTGCCCGAGGCGTTGAAGACCTGGATCCGGTGGTTCCGGGAGTCGGCGACGTAGACGAAGCCGGAGGAATTCGCGGCGATGCCGAGGGGCTTCTTGAACTTGCCGTTGCCGGTGACGTCGGACCCCCAGGAGGTGACGAACAGGGCCCCGCCGTCCGATGCCACGGGTGCCTGCTGGCGGGGCATGAAGACGAGGAACAGGATCAGGACCAGGGCGAAGAAACACAGTCGGAGGAGGGTTTTCTTGTTCATGTCGACGTCCTCGCATCGGCCGCCGGGTTACGGGTGCTCGAGGGCAGACGGCCCTGGCTGCATTGCGAACAGGGTAGAAGTCCCGTAAGGGAAAGTAAAGTATGATTTTTTTCTAATCGGGGTATTAGAAAAACATACGAAAAAAAGGTGAGCCGAAATGAACGGTGAGGGACTGACGGGTGTGCCCGACGGAGCGGGCCGCGGCGCAAAGCAGACGGGGGCAGCCGGTATGGCTGCCCCCGTCGACCCCCACGGCGTCGCTACGCGTTCACTTTACGCTGTCCGGCGGGATTGGATTGTTGGCGTTCGATTGCTGTCTTTCCTGGATCTCCCGTGCCATCTCCGCCGCTGTCCTGTACCTTCCCACGGCGAGGTCCACCTTCGTGCCGGGCGAAACATCCGAGCCGGCCCGAATGCTCTGCTCGAGAACGATGTTGCTCTTTTTCGGGTCGGCCGTCGAGCGAAAGACGACATTGGGGGCGAGCTTTGCCTGCGCCAAAGTGGAGTTCGCCTGCCCCCAGTGCATGCCCACGACATTCGGGACTTTTGCCGGTTCCTCGTAGCGGCCGACGACAATCGGAACCTGGCTTCCGGGGGACAACGCCGTGCCCGGAGCGGCCAACTGCTTGACGATGATGCCTTTCTTTGCCGGGTCCCTGACCGCCTCCTGCGTGACAACGGCGTTGAGCTTGTTTTCGGCGAGGATCCTCTGGGCCTCGGCAAGCGGTTTGCCCGTGACGTTCGGCACGTTCACCCGGGCCGGCGGCGTGTACTGGCCCACGACGACGGGCACCATGGAGCCCGGCGCCAGGGGCGTGCCGACCGCGATTTTCTGGCCGATGACCACGCCGTTTCGCTGCGGCTCCGCAACGGGCTGATGGGAGACCTGGGCGTTGAGCTTGTTTTCGGCGAGGATCCTCTGGGCCTCGGCAATCGGCTTGCCCGTGACGGAAGGCACCTTCACCTGCGCGGGCGGTGTGTACTGGCCCACGACGACGGGCACCATGGAGCCCGGCGCCAGGGGCGTGCCGACGGCGATTTTCTGGCCGATGACCACGCCGTTTCGCTGCGGTTCCGTAACGGGCTGACGGGTGACCTGTGCGTTGAGCTTGTTGTCGACGAGGATCTTCTGGGCCTCGGCGAGCGGTTTTCCCGTGACGTAGGGCACCTTCACCTGTGCCGGCGCCGTGTGAACGCCCACAACAATGGGCACCGTCGAACCGGGCGATGCGGCCGTCCCCGGGGCGATCTGCTGCTTCAGGACGATCTGGTTCTTGCCTGGGTCCGCCGTGTTTTCCCGGATCACACCGGCGTTAAGCTTGTTTGCGACGAGGGCCTTCTGGGCTTCGGCCAGCGGCATGCCCGTCACGTTCGGGACCCGGGTCTGATCCGTCAATTTCCCGGCCACGAGGATCAGGACCTGCTGCTTGCTGACCCGGGCGCCGGCCGGCGGTCTCGTGGCGAGAACCGCGCCGTCCTGCTTTGGGTCTGCCACCGTCCGATACTCCATGCCCGCCTTCCAGCCCTGCTGGACGAGCATCCGCTGGGCTTCCGTCGCCTTCATGCCGGTCACGTCGGGCACAGCCGCGACCTGCTGGGCTGTCTGGGCCGCGGCGATCGACGCGAATACGACCAGAATGGCCGTTGCAAGAATCCATACAAACCGAAACATTTTCATGGCATCCTCCCGTTTGAGTCCAGGTGATTCGAACGATTCAAGAGGATTTACGCAAAGAGCGTGCCACGCGTGACCGCCGCGCCGCGCGGTCAGAATAAGATTGACTCCCCCGGGGGCCTGTACTAAAAAGAGACAGGGTAACTATTTGGAATCGGAAGAGGAGTCTTGGCAACGAAAAAACTCTACATCCGCACCTTCGGCTGCCAGATGAACGTCCACGACTCGGAGCAGCTGACGGAAATCCTCAGGGGCGACGGGTACGAGAGGACGGACAGCGCGAAGGATGCGGACCTGATCATCGTCAACACCTGCAGCATCCGCGACAAGGCCGAGCAAAAGGTCTACAGCCAGCTCGGACGCTACCGGCACCTCAAGAAGTCCAGACCGGGCCTCCAGATCGGGGTCTGCGGCTGCGTGGCGCAGCAGCAGGGCGAGCGGCTCCTCGCGAAGGCCCCCTTTCTGGATCTCGTCATCGGGACGCACAACATCCACCGCCTGCCCGAGCTCGCCGGGCGCGCCCGGCGGACGGGTCTTCCCGTCGTCGCAACGGGCTTCTGCGAAACGGTCCCCTCCATCGGCGTCCTGGCGCTGCCCCCGAAGGGATCCGTGAGCGCCTTCGTCACGATCATGCAGGGCTGCGACAATTACTGCGCCTTCTGCGTCGTGCCCTACCTGCGGGGCCGCGAGGAGAGCCGGAACTTCGAGGACATTCTGGCCGAGGTGAGAGCGCTGGCCGCCCACGGGGTCCGGGAGGTGACCCTGCTGGGCCAGAACGTGAACGCCTACGGAAAGTCGCCGGGCGGCGGCCGCAGCTTCGCCGAGCTGCTTCGGGCGGTCGGGGACGTCGAGGGCATCGAGCGGATCCGCTTCACCACCTCGCACCCCAAGGATCTCACCGATGACATCATCGCGTGCTTCCGGGACGTGAACTCCCTGTGCGAGAGCATCCACCTGCCGGTGCAGTCCGGATCCGACGCGGTGCTCGCGAGGATGAACCGACGCTACACCCGGGCCGATTACCTCGACCGGGTTCGCAAGTTGAGAGAGGCCTCGCCGGAGATCGCCATCAGCTCCGACATCATCGTCGGATTCCCCGGAGAGACGGAGCAGGATTACCAGAAAACGCTTGACCTGATGGAAAAAGTCAGGTTTGATACATTATTCTCGTTTCAGTATTCCGAGAGGCCGGGAACGGCCGCCGCGGGGCTCGACGGGAAGGTCAGCCCCGGGGAAAAGCGCAGGCGGCTCATCGAACTCCAGGCCCTCCAGGATCGGCACGCGCAGGAGAAAAACGACCGCCTGGTCGGGAGGACCGTGGAGGTTCTCGTGGACGGAACGAGCCGCAACGCGGCGCGGGACGTGACGGGACGCACGAGGTCGAACAAGATCGTGAACTTCACGGGGGCCCGGGACCTCGTCGGGAAGACCGTGCAGGTCCGGATCGTGAAGGCGTTTCTGCATTCCCTCCGCGGCGAGATGCCGGCATAAAGGGAGGTTTCCCAGATGTTCGTCGAGATGAAGGTGTCCGGTCTGACCATCGACCCGCTGACCAACACGCCCATCGTGATCCTGAAGGACCTCGAGGGCAAGCGGGCCGTGCCCATCTGGATCGGGCTCTTCGAGGCGAGCGCCATCGCCACGGAACTCGAGAAGATCAGCTTCTCGCGCCCGATGACGCACGATCTGATGCGGGACCTGCTCAAGATCCTCGAGGCGAAAGTCCAGAAAATCGAGATCGTCGATTTGAGAAACAACACCTTCTTCGCTTGCATCCACCTCAAGCGCAACGGCGACACGCTCATCGTCGATTCCCGGCCGAGCGACGCCATCGCCCTGGCCCTCAGGGTCAACTGCCCCATCTTCATCGACGAGAAGGTGATCGAGAAATCCCGCAACATCGACTTCGCCAAGAAGGTCGACGAGCTGGACAGGAAGAAGACGGAAGAGCTCAAGGAGTTTCTGGAGAATCTTCCCGAGGAGGACTTCGGGAAGTACAAGATGTGACGCCGCCGTCACCGCCCGAAGAGGCCCCGCGTGGAAGAGATCCGACGCATCTATCTGAAAATGGGAGACCGGGTCGTTCACCTGCGCTACCCGCACTGGGGCACGGGCAGGGTGGTGGAGGAGCAGAACTCCACCGTTCTCGGCGGGAACTCCTTCGTGAAGATCGTCTTCCGGGACGGCCGCGTCCGCGTCTTCGACAACAATTTCGCCCATGCCTGGTGCTGCTACTACGCCGGGATCCGACGCTGCCCATGATCGAAAAGGCCCGTTTGCCACTGAAACGCATCAAGTAGTCATAAACCCGGTTTTATGGACTTTCTTGCGCGTTTTCGTGGCTTTTTTTATTGGGGCCTGATATAGAGACATGCTCCGGCCGTTTGTACAGGCACGAAAGGGAGACGAGCGGCGGGACGATAGAGGGTAAGAGGCTGAAAAGGTGTGAAGGTTGGAGGAGCAGGGGGGTGCGTCAGGCTGACGGCCTGACCGACCTTCTTCCCCTCTCACCCTCTCACCTTCTGCGTTTGACCCGACGAACAGCGTCAATAGAGGAATCGCCATGGAGCGGGCGATCGAGGACTTCGGCAACCACCTGGCGACGGAGAGGAACCTGAGCCCCCACACCCGGCGCAGCTACCTGGCGGACCTAGGCCAGTTCCGGGCGTTCCTCGCGGAAAACGGGTTGCTCCCCGCGGGCGGGAGCGAGCCGGAGCAGCTGGCGGCCATCGACCACATGGCCGTGCGCTCCTTCCTGGGCTCGCTGGTCCGCCGGAAGGCCCGGAAGGTGACGATCGTCCGGAAGATCGCCGCCCTGCGAACCTTCTTCAATTACCTCATCCGGGAGGGACGGCTCCGGCTGAACCCGGCCGAGATGGTCCAGGCCCCGAGGGCCGATCACCATCTCCCCGCCTTCCTGCCGATGGAGGAGATGTTTTCCCTTCTCGATTTGACGTTCACGGACGACGTCGCCGGGACAAGGGACCGGGCCATGCTGGAGCTTTTCTACTCCTCGGGCATCCGCGTCAGCGAGCTCACGGGGCTCAACCTGGGCGACATCGACGTGCAGCAGGGCCTCGTCAAGGTCCGCGGCAAGGGGAGGAAGGAGCGGATCGTGCCGGTGGGCGGACAGGCCCTGCGGTCCCTGCAGCAATACCTGGCGAAGCGGGACGAGTGGGCCCGGAAGGCGCAGGCGGGGGAAGGCGACCCGCCGCTGTTTCTGAGCCGCGGCGGCTCGAGGATCACGCCCCGAAGCGTTGCGAGGGTTCTCGACCGCTGCGCCCTGCAGAGCGGGATCCGCAAGAAGGTGAGCCCCCACACGCTTCGGCACAGCTTCGCGACGCACCTGCTGGACGCAGGGGCCGACCTGAGGGCGATCCAGGAGATGCTGGGCCACGAGAGCCTGTCGACGACGCAGAAGTACACGTCGGTGAGCGTGGCGAGGCTGATGGAGATCTACGACAAGGCGCACCCGAAAGCCAAGGGCTAGGGTACAGGTAACAGGTAACAGGTAACAGGTAACAGGTAACAGGTAACAGGTAACAGATTCCCCCTCTGCTCAGATCCTGCCACCTGATACCTGTCACCTGCCACCTAGGGCAGAGACAGCGCTGGAAGAACAGGAAGAAAGACCAGATGGACATGAAGTTTCACGGCACAACCATCTTGGCCATCCGCCACAGGGACAAGGTCGTCGTTGCGGGGGACGGCCAGGTCACCTTCGACCAGACGATCATCAAGCACGGGGCGCGCAAGGTCCGCAGGCTGTTCCACAACCGGGTCATCGTCGGGTTTGCCGGCGCCACGGCCGACGCCTTCACGCTCTTCGACCGCTTCGACCAGAAGCTCGAGCAGTACAACGGCAACCTGCTGCGGGCGGCCGTGGAGCTGACGAAGGACTGGCGCACGGACCGGGTGCTGCGCCACCTCGAGGCCCTCATGATCGCCGTGAGCCGCAGCGATTTCCTCGTCATCTCGGGAAACGGCGACGTGATCGAGTCCGACGACAACGTGGCCGCCATCGGCTCGGGCGGTCCCTATGCCCAGGCGGCGGCGCGGGCCCTCGTGAGGCACTCCGATCTCGATGCCGCGGAGATCGCCCGGGAGTCCATGCGGATCGCGGCGGAGCTGTGCATCTACACCAACGACCGGGTGACGCTGGAGGAGATCGACCTCAACGCGGAGGAGGAACCCGAGCCGGACCGGAAGGCGAAGGGGAAACGCTAGAGGCCATCGGCCATGCCGCCGGACACGTGATTTCCCCATGCGATGACGAAGTTCGGAAGTCAGGAGGAGCGGAGTGGATGCAGGATTCCTTTCTTCTTTCTTGCCGCTCTTCCTCGCTTCCGCTCTTCGCGGGCTTGATGCGGGATGATGAACTCTATTGGGAAACGCAAGGATATGTCGGCCGTTGAACTGACCCCGAAACGTATCGTCTCCGAGCTGGACAAGTACATCGTCGGCCAGGCGGAGGCCAAGCGGGCCGTGGCGATCGCGCTGCGCAACCGCTGGAGGCGCCAGAACGTCCGGCCCGACCTGCGCGACGAGATCGCCCCGAAGAACATCATCATGATCGGACCGACGGGCGTGGGCAAGACGGAGATCGCCCGGAGGCTGGCGAAGCTCGATAACTCGCCGTTTCTCAAGATCGAGGCGTCCAAGTTCACGGAGGTGGGCTACGTGGGGCGTGACGTGGATTCCATGATCCGCGATCTCATGGAGATCGCCGTGAACATGGTCAAGAACGAAGAGCGGGAAGGCGTGCGGGCCAAGGCCCGGGAGCTGGCCGAGGACCGCGTCCTCGATCTGCTGCTGCCCATCCGGCGGGCCGAGGCCCGAAGCCCCGAGGGGATGGACACCGCGGCGGGCGAGGCCGAAGTGGGACCCTCGGACACCCGGGAGAAGCTCCGCCAGATGCTCCGCGAGGGAAGGCTCGATGCCCGTGTCGTCAACCTCGAGGTCACCGAGAAGGCCGGAGGACCCATGATCGAGGTCTTCTCGTCGTCCGGTGTCGAGGACCTGGGCCTCAACATCAAGGAGATGTTCGGGAACCTCTTCCCGCAGAGGAAGAAGCGGCGCCGCGTGCGGATCCCCGAGGCGCTTACGATCCTCGAGGAAGAGGAGGTGCAGCGCCTCATCGACATGGACAAGGTCGTGCGGCTGGCCCACAACCGGGTCGAGCAGTCGGGGATCATCTTCCTCGACGAGATCGACAAGATCGTGGGGAGCAACGCCGGCCACGGGCCCGACGTGTCGCGCGAGGGGGTCCAGCGGGACCTGCTGCCCATCGTGGAGGGCTCCACGGTGAACACGAAGTACGGCATGGTGAAGACGGACCACATCCTGTTCATCGCCGCCGGCGCCTTCAGCACGACAAAGCCCTCGGACCTGATCCCCGAACTGCAGGGGCGGTTCCCGATCCGCGTCGAGCTCGACTCGCTGACGAAAGACGATTTCATCCGGATCCTCACGGAGCCCTCGAACGCCCTGGTGAAGCAGTACATCGAGATGCTCGCCACGGAGGGGGTCCGCGTGGCCTTCACGGAGGACGCCGTCGCCGAGATCGCCGAGGTGGCCACCCTGGTCAACGAGCGCACCGAGAACATCGGCGCGAGACGGCTCTACACGATCATGGAGACGATGCTCGAGGACATTTCCTTCGAAGCGCCCGACATGAGGGACCGCGACGTCGTCATCGATGCGGCCTACGTGCGGGACAAGCTCGAGGACATCGTCGAGGACGAGGATCTCAGTCGTTACATACTGTAACGACAGGTAGCAGGTAACAGGTGACAGGTAACAGGTAGCAGGCGAAGAGGGCGACGAGGCCTTTTCCTGTCACCTGCCACCTGACACCTGTCACCTCTTGAAGGGAAGCTGAACAGAACTTTCACTGATCCGAGGAGTCAAGAAATGACCGATAAGCAGCTGGGGGCCCAGGAGAGGGCGGAGATCCTCCTCGAGGCCCTGCCCTACATCCGCCGGTTCTACAACAAGACCATCGTCGTCAAGTACGGCGGCCACGCCATGGTGGACGAGGAGCTCAAGAAGCTCTTTGCCATGGACATCGTCATGATGAAGTACATCGGGCTCAACCCCGTCGTCGTCCACGGCGGCGGCCCCCAGATCGGCGCCGTCCTGAAGAAGCTCGGGAAGGAGTCGCAGTTCATCCAGGGCATGCGCGTCACCGACGAGGAGACGATGAGCATCGTCGAGATGGTGCTCGTGGGCTCGGTGAACAAGGAAATCGTGGGGCTCATCAACCGCAACGGCGGCCAGGCCGTCGGCCTCTCCGGCAAGGACGGCAGCCTGACGCGGGCCGAGAAGTACTACCTCAACGAGGACAAGCAGAAGGACATCCCGACGGAGATCATCGACGTGGGCCTCGTGGGCAAGGTGAAGGAGATCAACGCCGGGCTCATCCAGTCGCTCGTGCGGGACGGGTTCATCCCCGTCATCGCCCCCACGGGGATGGGCGACAACGGCGAGACCTACAACATCAACGCCGACATCGTGGCCGGCGAGGTGGCGGCGGCCCTGAAGGCCGAGAAGCTCGTGTTGCTGACCGACGTGGAGGGGGTCTGGGACAGGGACAAGAAACTCATCAACACGATGGACAACCGCCGCGCCCTTCAGATGATCGACGACGGCACGATCGCCGGCGGCATGTTCCCCAAGGTGAAGTGCTGCCTCAAGGCCCTGCGGGGCGGGGTGGGCAAGGCCCACATCATCGACGGACGGAAGAAGCACGCCATGCTGCTGGAGGTCTTCACGGACCAGGGCGTGGGCACGGAGATCGTCCTGTGAGGCACTGGCAGCAGGCATCAAGCAACCAGACAAGAATTCCCCTCAATCCCCCTTCATGAAAGGGAGAGGCGATAAGGTCCCCCCTTCGGCAAAAGGGGGCAGGGGGATTTGACATCCGTGCGGTTCGAGACGTGCTGCTGCGACGATCGAATCGACAGGCTTGGCGGAATGACCAAAGACGAGCTCATCGGACTCTCTGAAAAGAGCATCATCGGCACCTACCGGCGCCAGCCCGTCCTCTTCGTCCGGGGCGAGGGCGCGCACCTCTGGGACATCGACGGGAAGGAGTACATCGACTTCGTCGCGGGGATCGCCGTCTGCAGCCTGGGGCACTCCCACCCGAACGTGGTCGAGGCCGTCTGCCGGCAGGCCGGCACCCTGATGCACGTCTCCAACCTCTACTACACGGAGCCCCAGATCCGCCTGGCCGGCATGCTCACGGAGCACTCCTTCGCCGACCGGGTCTTCTTCTGCAACAGCGGCGCCGAGGCCAACGAGGCGGCCATCAAGCTGGCGCGCAAGTACGGACACGACAAGCTGGGGGGCAAGTACGAAATCCTCACCATGAAGGGGTCCTTCCACGGCCGGACGCTCGCCGCCATCACGGCGACGGGCCAGGAAAAATTCCACGCGGGATTCGCACCCCTGCCCGAAGGCTTCCGGTACGTCCCCTTCAACGACGTTGCGGCGCTCGAAAAGGCCGTGTCGGAGAAGACCTGCGCCGTCCTGCTCGAGCCCATCCAGGGCGAGGGCGGCGTCCGGGTGCCCGACGAGGGCTACCTGAAGGCCGTGCGCGAGATCTGCGACAGCCGGGGCATCCTGATGATCCTCGACGAGGTGCAGACGGGCATGGGACGCACGGGGAAGCTCTTCGGCTACGAGCACTACGGCGTGACCCCCGACATCATGACGCTGGCCAAGGCCCTGGGCAACGGCGTTCCCGCCGGGGCGCTCGCGGCGACGGAGACGGTCGCGGCCGCCTTCGGCCCCGGGACGCACGCCTCGACGTTCGGGGGCAACCCGCTCGCCATGGCGGCGGCCGTCGCCACCCTCGAGACGATCCTGGCCGACGGGTTTCTGGACAACTGCGCGAGGATGGGCGACTACCTCCGGGAGCGGCTCTGGTCGCTGCGGAAGGACCACCCCGTCGTCCGGGAGGTGCGCGGCAAGGGGCTGCTCGTCGGCCTGGAGCTCTCCGTCGACGGCAATCCCGTCGTGAAGGCCTGCCTGGAGCGGGGCGTGCTCGTCAACTGCACCTTCGACCACGTCCTCCGGATGGTGCCCCCGCTGGTCGTCACGAGGCCGGACGTCGACAGGCTGGTGCAAGTACTCGATGAGGTGCTGGAACGGTGAAGAAAGATTTCCTGAGCGTCTACGACCTGACGAGGAGGGACATCGACCGCATCTTCAGCCATGCGGCGAAACTCAAGGCCATGCTGAAAGACGGGATCATCTACCAGCCCCTTGCGGGCAAGACGCTGGGGATGATCTTCGACAAGTCCTCGACGCGCACGCGGCTCTCCTTCGAGGCCGGGATGTACCAGCTGGGGGGGCTTGCGATCTACCTCAACAGCCGCGACACCCAGCTCGGGCGGGGGGAGACGATCGCCGACACGGCGCGGATCGTCTCGCGCTACCTCGATGCCGTCATGATCCGGACGTTTTCCCAGGAGTCCGTCGAGGAGTTCGCGCAGCACGCGACGATCCCGGTCATCAACGGTCTGACGGACCTGATGCACCCCTGCCAGATCGTCAGCGACCTCTTCACGATCGTCGAGAAGAAGGGGACCTACGAGGGCCTCAAGGTCGCCTACGTGGGCGACGGCAACAACGTCGCCAACTCCTGGATCGACGCGGTGGCGAGGCTGCCCTTCAGGCTGGCGCTGGCCTGCCCGAAGGGCTACGAACCCGACGCGCGGATCCTCGAGAGGGGCCGGAAGAAAGCCCCGAAGGGCATCTCCCTGCACCGCAACCCCGTGCAGGCCGTGCGAAACGCCGACGTGGTCTACACCGACGTCTGGGCCAGCATGGGCCAGGAGGCCGAGCAGGAGGCCCGCGCGAAGATCTTCGAAGGCTACCAGGTCAACCGCAGGCTCCTGCAGCACGCACGGCCCGATGCCGTCGTCATGCACTGCCTGCCCGCGCATCGCGGCGAGGAGATCACCGCCGAGGTCCTCGACGGGCCCCGGTCGGTGGTCTGGGACCAGGCGGAGAACCGGCTTCACGTGCAGAAGGCCATCCTGGAGATCTTGGTGGGCAGGTGATCCTTGCCTGCAAACAGGAAAGATATGCCGGTCCCGTGCCGGCAGAAGGGTTGAAGGTTCGAAGGGGAGAAGGTTGGGGGATCGGGAGACGTTCGGTCTGCCCGACGCTTGTCCAAAGTTCTCATCCTCTCACCTTCTTCATCAAGAACAGGAGGAACGAACAGTGTCGAAACCGGTGAAAAAAGTGGTCGTCGCCTATTCGGGCGGGTTGGATACGTCGGTCATCATCCGGTGGCTCCTGGAGGCCTATCCCGGCTGCGAGGTCATCGCCTTTGCCGCCGACGTGGGCCAGAAGGAGGAACTCGACGGCCTCGAGCAGAAGGCCGTCAAGACGGGGGCCAGCAAGTGCACCATCGAAGACCTGCGCGAGGAGTTCGTGCGGGACTTCGTGTTCCCCATGCTGCGCGCCAACGCGATCTACGAGGGCACCTACCTGATGGGCACCTCGATCGCGCGGCCGCTGATCGCCAAGAAGCAGATCGAGATCGCGCACCGCGAGGGGGCTGACGCCGTCTGCCACGGTGCGACGGGCAAGGGCAACGACCAGGTGCGCTTCGAGCTGACCTACATGGCCCTCGATCCCGACATCCGGATCATCGCCGCCTGGCGCGACGAGAAGTGGACGTTCACCTCGCGGGAGGACATGATCAACTACGCGGCCAAGCACGGCATCCCGCTTCCCGTCTCGAAAGACAAGCCCTACAGCTCGGACCGCAACGCCCTGCACATCTCGCACGAGGGCGGCATCCTGGAGGACCCCTGGAACGAGCCGACGGAGGACATCTTCACGATCACCGTCTCTCCCGAGAGGGCCCCCGACCGGCCGACCTACGTGGAGATCGACTTCGAGAAGGGCAACCCCGTGGCCGTCGACGGCAAGCGGATGAGCCCGGCCGTCCTGCTGGATCACCTCAACACGGTGGCCGGCGCCAACGGCATCGGGCGCGTGGACATGGTCGAGAACCGCTTCGTGGGCATGAAGTCCCGCGGCGTCTACGAGACCCCCGGCGGGACGGTGCTCTGGGCCGCCCACCGGGCCGTCGAGACGATCACCATGGACCGCGAGGTGATGATCCTGCGCGACGGCCTGATCCCCAAGTACGCCCAGCTCGTCTACAACGGGTTCTGGTTCGCCCCCGAGCGGCAGGCCCTGCAGCAGTTCATCGACGCCTCGCAGGAGAACGTGACGGGAACGGCCCGCCTGAAGCTCTACAAGGGCAACTGCATCGTCGTGGGCCGCAGGTCCCCCAACTCGCTGTACAGCGAGGACATCGCCTCCTTCGAGAAGAGCGGCGGCTACGAGCAGAAGGACGCCACGGGGTTCATCCGGCTCAACGCCCTTCGCCTGCGCATCGCGGCCTATCTCAAGAAAAAACGCGGCTGATCGCCGCGCGGCCAGGGGCGTAAGGCGAAAGGCATAAGGCAAAGACGGGACAACTCCTTGCTCTCCGGCCCTGAGCCATCAGCCCTTTGCCCTCAGCCTGGCCGGAGGGGTGAACCATGAGCGGAAAAACACGGAGAAAGCTGTGGAGCGGGCGGTTCAGCGGCGAGACGGACCGTCTCGTGGAGGTCTTCACGGCGTCGCTGCCCTTCGACGTGCGGCTCTTCGACCACGACATCGAGGGCAGCATCGCGCACTGCCGGATGCTCGGCAGGCAGGGGATCATCCCCCCGGCCGACGCGGCGAGGATCGTCGAGGTGCTCGGAGAGATCCGGGAGGAGATCCGGTCGGGGGCGTTCCGCTTCGATCCGGGCGACGAGGACATCCACATGGCCGTCGAGCGGGCGCTCATTGAGCGGATCGGGCCCGTCGGCGGCAAGGTGCACACGGGCCGGAGCCGCAACGACCAGGTCTCCACCGACATGCGGCTCTATCTCCGGGCGGAGATCGGGGAGATCCTCGCCCTCGTCGAGGGGCTGCAGAAGACCTTCGTCACCCTGGCCCGGAGGGAGATCGACACGATCCTGCCGGGCTACACCCACCTGCAGAAGGCGCAGCCGGTGCTGCTGGCCCATTACCTGCTGGCCTTTCGGGAGATGCTCGAGCGCGATGGGCAGCGACTCGCCGAGTGCCTGAAGCGGGTGAACGTGATGCCCCTGGGCTCGGCGGCCCTGGCCGGCACGAGCCTGCCGCTGGACCGGAAATACACGGCCCGGCTGCTCGGCTTCGCATCGGTTTCGGCCAACAGCATGGACGCCGTCTCGGACCGGGATTTCGCGGCCGAGTTCATCTTCGACGCGAGCCTGCTGATGATGCACCTCAGCCGGCTGTGCGAGGACCTGATCATCTGGTCCTCGGGGGAGTTCGGCTTCGTCGAGATGGACGACGCCTACACGACGGGCTCGAGCATCATGCCCCAGAAGAAAAACCCCGATGTGGCCGAGCTCGTCCGGGGCAAGACCGGGCGGGTCTACGGCAACCTCGTGCGCATGCTCACGATCCTGAAGGGGCTGCCCATGACCTACAACCGGGACCTGCAGGAGGACAAGGAACCCCTCTTCGATACCGTCGACACCGTGAAGATGAGCCTCCGGGTCCTCACGGGGATGGCCGGCAGCCTCTCGTTCAACCGGCAGCGGATGATGGAGGAGGCCGCGAAGGGCTTTTCGACGGCCACCGACGTGGCGGAGTACCTCGTGACAAAAGGGGTGCCTTTCCGGGAGGCCCACGGGATCGTCGGGCGGCTCGTGGCCTACTGCATCGCGCGGGGAAAGGGGCTCGAGGAGATCAGCCTGCGGGAATTCCGGAAATTCTACACGGGATTCGACGACGGGGTCTATGCCGTGATCCCGGTGCAGAAGGCCGTCAACGCCCGCAGCACCCGGGGAGGCACGGCGAAGAAGGAAGTGCTCCGGCAGATCGACCAGGCCGAGAGGAAGGCGAAAGGCCGAGGGCACAAGGCAAAAGGCGGAACATGAGAACGACGCACTTGTGGAGACCGGCCCTCGCCGCGATCCTGCTCGCTGTGCTGCTGGCGGTGCCGGCCTGCGGAAAGAAGGGGGACCCCGTCCCGCCGGAGAAACCGAAAGCGAAAACGATGTTCAACACGGCTCAACATCGCGGCTGAAGGCTGAAGGCAAGAGGCGAATACGCCAATGGATCCTCTTGCGCCCCAAGCCCTTCGACCCGTGCCGTTTGCCCCGAAGGAAACTGTATGAACCACTTCCACTATCGAGAGGACAGGCTCTGGTGCGAGGACGTGCCCGTCGAGGCGATCGCGGAGAAAGTGGGCACGCCGTTCTATCTCTACAGCCGAAGGACCCTGCTGCAGCACTTCCGGGTCTTCGACGAGGCCCTCGGGGTTGTGCCCCACATCGTGTGCTACGCGGCCAAGGCGAACTCGAACCTGGCCATCCTGCGCCTCTTCGTCAAGGAGGGCGGGGGCGTCGACATCGTCTCCGGCGGGGAGCTCTACCGGGCGCTCCGGGTCGGGGCCGACCCCGGCAAGATCGTCTACTCCGGCGTGGGCAAGCGGATCGACGAGATCGACTTCGCCCTTCGGTCGGAGATCCTCATGTTCAACGTGGAGTCTTCCGAGGAACTGGGGGTCATCAACGAGAGGGCGGGCCTCTTGGGGAAGAAGGCGCGCATCGCGCTGCGCATCAACCCCGACGTGGACCCCAAGACGCATCCCCACATCTCGACGGGGCTGAAGTCCAACAAGTTCGGGATCAACATCGAAAAATCGCTCGACGAGTACCGCCGGGCCCGGACGCTGCCCCACGTGGAGATCGTCGGCGTCGACTGCCACATCGGCTCCCAGGTGACGCAGATCTCCCCCTTCATCGACGCCCTGGAGAGGCTGAAGAACCTCATCGGGCGGCTGGGCGACGAGGGCATCGAGATCCGCTACCTGGACCTCGGCGGGGGGCTGGGGATCACCTACAACGAGGAGATGCCGCCCCGGCCGGAGGAATACGCCCGGGCCATCATCGAATCGGCCCGCGACCTGAAGGTGACCTTCATCTTCGAGCCCGGCCGGGTGATCGTCGGCAACGCGGGGATTCTCGTGTCGAGGGTCCTCTACACCAAGGGCAACGAGGAGAAAAACTTCGTCATCGTCGATGCGGGAATGAACGACCTCATCCGTCCGAGCATCTACGGTTCCTACCATCAGATTCAGCCCGTGGTGCTGAGGGACCGGGAGAGCTTCCTGGCCGACGTCGTGGGCCCGATCTGCGAATCGGGCGACTTCCTCGCGAAGGGGCGGATGATCCCGAAGTTCGAGCGGGGCGACCTCATCGCCGTGATGAGCGCCGGCGCCTACGGGTTCTCCATGGCCTCGAACTACAACTCCCGGCCCAGGATCGCCGAGGTCCTCGTGAAGGACAAGACGTTCCACGTGATCCGCAGGCGCGAGGCCTACGCGGACCTGGTCAGGGGGGAGAAGGTGCCGGGATATCTGAAATAGACGGCGTAACGCGAGAGGCGCAAGGCATCAGACCCAAGGAATTCGAAGATGGTTTTCGTGCGGCGACGTTGACGAAATCTTCACCCTAAGCCTTTTGCCATAAGCCTTCAGCCTAAAGCCCCAAGCCCTTTTTGAGGTATCCATGATCGAGTTCTACAAGATCCAGGGGAGCGGGAACGACTTCATTCTCATCGACAACCGCGAGAACGCCCTGCGGGATGTCGGGCGGATCGACGAGTTCGTCAGGACCGTCTGCCGGCCGCATACCGCCGTCGGGGCGGACGGGCTCATCGTGATCGAGCGCTCCGAGAAGGCCCACTTCCGCTGGCGCTTCTTCAACGCCGACGGCAGCGAGGTCGAGATGTGCGGCAACGGCGGCCGCTGTGCGGCCCGGTTTGCCGTCATCAAGGGGATCGCGCCCGCGACGATGTCCTTCGAGACCCGGGCCGGGATCATCGACGCCGAGGTCTCGGGCGACGCCGTCAAACTGCGCCTCACGGATCCGAGGGATCTCCGCAAGTCCTACACGATCGACCTGGGCGGCACCGCCGTCCCGGTCAGCAGCATCAACACGGGGGTGCCCCACGTGGTGGCCTTCGTCGACGACCCCGACGGCCACGACGTGGTCGGAATGGGAAGGGCCATCCGGTACCACGAGGCGTACCGCCCGGCCGGGACGAACGCGAATTTCGCCCGGGTCCTCAACCGGCACCGGATCAAGCTGAGGACCTACGAGCGCGGCGTGGAGGACGAGACGCTGGCCTGCGGGACGGGGGCCGTGGCGACGGCCCTGATCGCCGCGTGGACGGGACTCGTTGACAGCCCCGTCGATGTTCTGGTAAGAAGCGGTGAAATGCTGAAGATCCATTTCGAGAAAACGCAGACGGGGTTCGAGAAGGTGTACCTGGAGGGGGGCACGACGGTGGTCTACCAGGGCTTGCTCTGGGACGAGGCGTACCACATGGACGGAAGGTAAGAAGGTGAGAGGGTAAGAACGAGAAGAATCCGGTCTTCGGTTCTTGATTTCTCAACGTCTCAACCTCTTGACTTCTCAACTTCTCGTGGAAAGCGCATGGATGAAAACGGGGAGGCGGCATGACGCCGCCTGCCGACGAGCTTAAGGAGAACCGAGGAGGGTATTATGGGAACCAGGTTTGGAGGCGCGATTGTCGCCATTGTGACGCCTTTCAAGAACGGGAAGGTGGACGAGGGGGCCCTCAGGGATCTCATCGAGTTCCAGATCGCCAACGGAACCGACGGGATCGTTCCCTGCGGCACGACGGGCGAGTCCCCGGTGCTGTCCCACGAGGAGCACGACCGGGTGATCGAGATCACGGTGGACGCCGTGAAGAAGAGGGTTCCCGTCATCGCCGGGACCGGTTCGAACAGCACCGCCGAGGCCCTGCGGCTGACAAAGCATGCCCACGAGGTGGGGGCCGACGCCGTGCTGATGGTGAACCCCTATTACAACCGGCCGACGCAGGAAGGGCTCTTCCAGCACTACAAGTGCATTGCGGACAACGTGCCCATCCCCATCATCATGTACAACATCCCCAGCCGCACGGGCGTGAACATGGAGCCCGCAACCATGGCCCGGCTCGCGAAGGAGTGCAAGAACATCGTCGGCGTCAAGGAGGCGGCGGGCTCCCTTCAGCAGATGCAGGACATCATGACGGTCTGCGGACCGGATTTCATCGTGGTGTCCGGCGACGACTTCTTCACCTTCCCGCTGCTGTGCCTGGGCGGCCACGGGATCATCTCCGTGGTTTCCAACGTGGCCCCTGCGGACATGGCGGCCCTGGTCGACGCCTTTGCCGCGGGCGACATGAAAAAGGCCAAAGAGCTCCACTACAGGCTGACCCCCCTCGTGAAGTCGCTTTTCATCGAGACGAACCCGGCGCCGGTCAAGGCGGCCCTGGCCCTGATGGGCAAGATCGAGTATGAAGTCCGGCTCCCCCTGGCGAAGCTCTCCGAAGCCAACTACGAGAAGCTCAAGCAGGCCATGAAGACCTACGGGCTCATCCGGTAGCGCGCAGTTCGGTTCGACCGTGGAGCCCGTCTGGAGAGCGGGCTCTACGTTTATGGGGAAGGCCTGGGGCGCAGGACGCAAGCCCTGAGCCCTACGCCGTCATTCATTCCGTTGCTGAAAGGAGGGGTATCATGGTCAAGGCAATCGTCATGGGGGCCGGCGGGAAGATGGGCGGCCGGATCGCCTCCATCGTCAACATGACGGACGGCATCGAGATCGCGGCCGCCGTGGAAAAGGCAGGGCATCCCCTGATCGGGCAGGACCTGGGAGAGACCCTGGGGCTGGGGAAGAAGGGCATCCCGATTGCCGCGGGCCTGGAAACGGTCATCGGGAAGGGCGACGTCGTCATCGACTTCACCCACCACGAGGCCTCGGTGGAGCACCTGCGGATCGCCGCGGAGAACAAGAAGGCCATCGTGATCGGGACGACGGGCTTCACGGCCGATCAGACGGCGAAGATCCGGCAGATCGCCCCGACGACGCGCTGCGTGCTGGCCCCCAACATGAGCGTGGGCGTCAACGTCATGTTCAAGGTCCTCGAAGACGTGACGAAGATCATCGGCGAGGACTTCGACATCGAGATCATCGAGGCCCACCACAACCTCAAGAAGGATGCCCCGAGCGGCACGGCGATGCGGATGGCCCAGATCATCGCGGCGGCCCTGAAGCGGGACCTCGACAAGGAAGCCGTATACGAGCGCAAGGGCATGATCGGGGCGCGCACCAAGACCGAGATCGGCATCCAGACCGTCCGGGCCGGCGACATCGTCGGCGAGCACTGGGTCATTTACGGGGGCCTCGGCGAGCGGCTCGAGTTCATCCACCGGGCCCACAGCCGGGACAACTTCGCGAAGGGCGCCGTCCGGGCCGCGAAGTGGATCGTCGGGCAGCCCAACGGATTCTATGATATGCAGGACGTCCTCGGTTTGAAAAAGTAAACTTTTTCAAACCGAGAGGTGACAGGTATCAGGTGACAGGTAACAGGCAATAAGAGTCTGCCTTTCTTCCACCTGTCACCTGTAACCTGCCACCTGTTACCTTGTCGTGCCTTTCGGATCACAAATTACTTGAGGGAGGAGGCAGAAGTGCAGATTGCTGACCGCTTATCCAAAATCCCCCCCTACCTGTTCATGGAGCTGCGCAAGAAGATCAACCAGGCGAAGGCCGACGGCGTCGACGTCATCAGCCTCGCCATCGGGGACCCCGTGGAGCCCACGCCGGCGGGCGTCGTCGAGGAGCTGTGCCGGACGGCGCGGATCGCCGAGAACCACCGCTACCCCACGGACGAGGAAAAAGGCATGTACGCCTTCCGGGAGGCTGTGGCCGCCTGGTACCGCGAGCGCTACGGCGTCGACCTGAACCCCGCCGACGAGATCCTGGGGCTCATCGGGTCCAAGGAGGGCTGCCACCACTTCATCCTGGCCTGCACGAACCCCGGCGACGTCGTCCTGATGACCGACCCGGGCTACCCGGCCTACCGCGCGAGCATCCTCATGGGCAACTGCGAGCCCTGGTCCATGCCGATGCTGCCGGAAAACGACTACTTCCCCGTCTTCGAGGAGATCCCGAGGGACGTCGTCAAGCGGGCCAGGGCCATGTTCCTCAACTACCCCAACAACCCCACGGGTGCCTGCGGGTCGCGGGAGTTCTTCAAGAGGGCCGTCGAATTCGCGAAGAAGAACGACATCGCCGTCTGCTACGACAACCCCTACAGCGAGGTGGTCTTCGAGGGGCAGGAGCGGCTGAGCTTCCTCTGCGTCGACGGGGCCAAGGACGTGGCGGTGGAGCTCAACTCGCTCTCGAAGCCCTACAACATGACGGGCTGGCGGATCGGCATGGCCATGGGCAACCCCCGGATCATCGCCGCCATCAGCAAGGTCAAGGAGAACACCGACTCGGGCATCTTCAACGCCGTGCAGTTCGCGGGCATCAAGGCGCTCAAGGAGGAAAACGAGAACATCACCCGGATGCTCGAGATCTACCGAAGGCGCCGGGAGCTCGTGCTCGGGACGCTCCGGAAGATCGGGATCGACTTCAAGGCCCCCAAGGGGACCTTCTACCTCTGGGTTCCCGTGCCGAAGGGCATGACCTCCCTGGAGTTCACCGATCGTCTCTTCGAGAAGACGGCCGTCGTGGTGGCCGCGGGCCCCGCCTACGGGAAGTACGGCGAGGGGTTCATCCGGATCTCCCTGACCGTGCCCGACGCGCGCCTCCAGGAGGCCATGGCCAGGATCGAGAAGGAATTCGGAAGGTAACGGGCAACAGGCAACAGGTAACAGAAACTCCTCATGCCCTGTCTTCTCCTGCCACCCGAAACCTGCTACCTGTCACCTTGCCGGCCGCTCAGGTAAGACAGGGGGATCGAGAAAGACGACACCGGAGGCGGGTCGTGAGGATACCCGTCATCGCATATCTGGGTATTGGAAGCAACCTCGGCGACCCCGTGCGGAACTGCCGGGAGGCGCTCCGGCAGCTGTGGTTGCTGAGGAACTCGGAGGTGCTCCGCCGGTCGTCCCTGTACCGGACCGAGCCGGTCGGAAGGGAGTCGCAGGGCTGGTTCGTCAACGGGGTCGTGGAGATCCGCACGGCCCTGACGTCCCTGACGCTTCTCAAGGCGCTGCAGTGGGTCGAGCGCTCGATGGGCCGCGAGAGGGCCGAGCGCTGGGGCCCGCGGGTGATCGACATCGACATCCTGCTCCACGGGCAGGAGATCGTGAACACCTCAGCCCTGGTCGTGCCCCACCCGGAGATGCACCGGCGCCGGTTCGTTCTCGAGCCGATGAACGAGATTGCGCCCTATGTCATCCACCCGCTCTACGGTGTGTCCATGAAGGGCCTTCTCGACCGCCTGGAGGATCGGCACGCCGTCGAGCGGCTGGACGCAGACTGGTAGAGAGCATGTATCGCATCATCGTCATCGGCATTGTCCTCATCCTGGCGTATCTCCTGCTGAAGAGGTTTCTCTTCCCCCCGGGCCGCATCGACGAGAGGCGGCGCGAGGCACGGAAGATCCCCGGGGAAGACCTGGTGGAGGACCCCCACTGCCACACCTATGTTCCGGTCAGCGAGGCGTTCCGGGTGAAGGCGGACGGAAAAACGCTTTATTTCTGCAGCGAGGAATGCTACAGAAAATTCCGCGACAAGGGCGGGCACATCCCCGACTGAAACCCCCTCTGACGGCAACCCTCTCTCTTCCGACGGGAAGATCCGCCGTCATTTCAACTTCTTGGAGGCTGCATGAAGTTCTTTATCGATTCGGCAAACATCGGCGAGATCCGGGAAGCGTTGAGCCTGGGCATGTGCGACGGCGTGACGACGAACCCGAGCCTGGTGGCGAAGGAAAAGAGGCCGTTCGACGACGTCGTCCGGGAAATCCTCGCGGCGGTGCCCGGTCCCGTGAGCCTCGAGGTGGTGAGCCTCGATGCGGCGGGCATGGCGGTGGAGGCGAGGAAACTCGTCGAACTGGGCGGCAATGTCGTCATCAAGGTTCCCATGACGACGGAGGGGCTCAAGGCGACGAAGATCCTCTCGGGCGAGGGCATCGACGTCAACCAGACGCTCGTCTTCTCCCCCGTCCAGGCCCTGATGGCGGCCAAGGCGGGGGCCGCCTACGTGAGCCCCTTCGTGGGCAGGCTCGACGATGTGGCCCAGAACGGGATGGAACTCGTCGAGCAGATCCTGGGCATCTACGACAACTACGGGTTTACGACCGAGGTCATCGTGGCCAGCGTGCGTCACCCCATGCACGTCCTGAAGGCGGCGATGCTGGGCGCCGACATCGCCACGATCCCCTTCAGCGTGATCGCCCAGCTGGCGAAGCACCCCCTGACCGACACGGGGATCGAGAAGTTCCTGGCGGACTGGAAGAAGGTCCCGAAGTAACCGGGGTCGGTGATGGAGAAGGCCGTGCTGCTCATCGACATCCTCAAGAGATATTTCGACCGGTTGCCGATCCGCGCCGAGAACCGCCGGATCCTCAACCTGCCCAACGCCATCACGATGCTGCGCATCGGGATCCTCCCGGTGCTCTTCCTGATCCTGCTGGAGCCGGGGGAGGGCCTGAGCCTCACCATCGCGATCCTCTTCATCCTCGCGGCCCTGACGGATCTTCTAGACGGCTACGTGGCGCGGCGCTACAACATCGTGACGCGCATGGGGAAGCTCCTGGACCCCATCGCCGACAAGATCATCATGAGCGCGGCCCTGGTGCTCCTGATCCCGGTGGGGCGGGCCCCGGCGTGGGTCGTGGCGCTGATGATCATGCGGGATTTCGCCGTCGACGGGCTTCGCAGCATGGCCGCGGCCGAGGGGCACGTCATCGGGGCCAGCCGTCTCGGCAAGTACAAGACACTCGCCCAGATCATCGCCGTCTCGGCCCTCATCATCCACTACCCCATCTACGGCCTCGACCCGTCGGGCATCGGCACGGCGTTTCTCTACGTCGCCTTGGCCCTCTCGCTGTGGTCGGGGTTCGATTACCTGGTGAAGTTCTACCGCACCACCCTGGTGTAGCCGCGGGGCGGCAGGCTCAAGGCTGAAGGCGAGACAGCCCTCTTCACCTTTATCCTTTGTCCTTTGTCCTCTTTCCTTCCCATGTCAGGTCCGCTTCCGCGTAGCCTTCGATCATCGTGCGCTCGATGGCGAGGCGGGTCTCCTCGAAGCTCTTCTCGTCGAGATCCTTCGGCACGAAGATGAAGTCGCCCGCCCGCAGCAGGACCCGGCTGAAGGGCTTGGGGACCATGAAGCGGTCCCAGCTGTCGAAGACCCAGGGGTTCTCGTAGGAGATGTAGCCCGGGCAGATCGCGGCGCCCGTCTGCGACGCCAGGGCGACGAGGCCCGGCTTGACGACGCGCGGGGGGCCCTGGGGGCCGTCGACGATGTGGCCGCTCATCCGGTGCTTCTCGACGCCGACGATCATCTCCTGGAGCGCCTTCTTCCCCCCCCGGGAGCTCGAGCCCCGCACGGGGACCCAGCCGATCCGCGCCACGACGTCGGAGACGACGTCGCCGTCGCGGCTCTGGCTGATCATGATGCAGGGGTTCATCCCGAAGATCCGGGGGACGAAAAACCCGCTGAAAAACCGCTGGTGCCAGCAGGCGAAGACAACGGTCCCCCCCCCGGCGATGTGCTCCCGGACTCTCTCGATGCCCTCGGGGATGACCCGGACGGTCTTCGCGTGCAGGCTGCAGGCGTGGTAGCCGAGCGTGGTGAAGAAGTTTCTTGCAAGGAAGAACTTGATGTCTTTGATCGTGCTCATGCGCCCATTCCGTCAGCGCCGGCCCCGGTAGAATCGTGAAGGGCCTTCCAGGAGTTCCCAGCCGCTCTCCCGGAAGAGAGTCCGGCATCTTTCGACGGTCTCCCCCCGACCCTCCTCCGTTTTTTCCCGCGTGTCGCGGGGGTTGGCTCCGGCTTCCGCCCAGAAGAGATTCGCGCCGGCGATGGCGCCCTCCCGTTCGAACTGCCGGGCCCGTGCGACGGCCTCTTCCGGCGCGATTCGCGTTTCCCGCGTGAAGACGCCGTTGATCCTGGCGAAGGAACAGAACGCGCAGTTGCACGGCCAGGGGGCGAGATTCAGGGCAAACTGTGCATGCACCTCGGCCCGGTTGCCCGTCAGTTCCTTCGAGATCCGGTTCGCCTCCCCCATGATGCGGTACGACTCGGGCGAGTCCGGCTCGTAGCGCAGCATCTGCACGATCTCATCCTTGGAAAGCGGCTCCCCGTTTTGCGATTTTTTCAGGAGATCATCGACGAGCATGTGTCCAGCCTTTCGAGGCGTCTGCATTCCCGGCGGATCCCACGGCCGAGCACGAAACGCCGCCGGACTCACGGCCTGTTATGTCTACCCCAGAAACGGCCCCGCTGACAATCAGGAAATCGGGGGTTCCCCGCCGCGGTCGGAGCCCCCTGCGAGGTTTGTGTGGGGGATCCGCTCGCTCGACATGCCCCGTCGGGACCGGTCTGCGGGCGCCGGGGGGGCGCCAGCGCCGCGGGCCGGATCATCGGTTCGAACTTGAAAAAAAACCGGCATTTCGTTATGTTCGGGTCACCTTGCACGGGGGCGGAGAAACCGGCATGAAGGGAAAACGGGATCTGCATTTCGGGACGCTCGTCGTCGATTTCGCAAACGCACCGTCGCCCGAGGAGGCCGGGAGGGTCTTTCTCCGGGGCGCCGCGAGGGCCTTCGGCTACGGTCCCGGGTTCCTCGAAGAGGCCCTCGATCGATACCCCACCCTGGAGCGCTTCGAGGAGGCCCTTCCGGCGGGTGACCGGGACCTCGTGAATCTCCTGCTCGAGGAGCGCAGGCTCCTGTCCGTCATCAACAACCTGCCCGGCAACATCTCGCTTGCCTCCTACGACTACGACGGCGAGAGGGTGTTGCACTTCAAGATCCAGCCCCTGGAGCCCAAGTGGGACTGCGAGAATCCCTACGAGGAGGACGACGTTCGGATCTCCGTCGGGACGGCGGGAAACGCCTGGCTCGGCGAGGTGGCGGAGATGTTCGACGAACGGGCCCCGCTCACCGGGGAGATGGACGAGGTCAAGGAGCGGCTCCTGGCCTGCATGGAGGAATACATCGCGCTGGGGGACCGCATCCTTGCGATCCGGAGGGCCGTTCCGGCCGAGAAGACCCGGGAGGCGCAGAAGTGGGCGGCCTACTACAGCCGCATCCAGGGCGAGCAGGAGGTCCTGGCCGAGTTGCTGGATCGCTGGAGAGCGATCCTCGGGGAGGTCGTGGAGGCGAAGGATTTGTCCCGGAACCAGGCACTCCTGGATCTGCTGGCCGTCTACAACGTGGTGAACCGCAGGGAGCTTGCCGTCGGCGAGGACGGGGCCATTTACGAAAAGCCGCTGTTCCAGGAGAGCTACTTCACCGAACGCGCCGGTCTTGCCGACGAATACTACCACAACGTGCTCGTCTATGCTTTCGTCGAGTTTCTCAAGGTCGCCGGCAACCGCGGGAAACTACAAAAATGCCCGCGCTGCGAGGCGGTTTTCATCGCGGCCCCGGGCCGGGCGGTCGAAAAGGAATGCGGGCGGTGCCGGGGGAAAAAGGCGGCCGGAGGCCGGTGAAAGAGAAATTCCCCTCTTCCTCCGTTCTCTTGCCGCCGCGACGCGGCTAGATCAGCATCAGGGCGACCAGCGCAAGCGCCGCCGTCGCGGCGGCGGTGATGTCCATGCCGGCCAGCGGCACGAGCAGCAGGCTTGCGGCGACGGAACCGACGCAGCCGCCGAGCAGGTCGGCGGCGTAGAGCGGGGAGACGGCCCTCTCCTGGCCGGAGGGCCATCGGAGAGAGGCGAAGGCGAAGACGCCCGACACGAGGAACCCTGCCGCGGCGAGAAGTCCCGAGGTCTCCTCGAGCCCCGTGAAGCGGCCGCTGCGAGCCTGGAAGAAGACGACGGTCGCCAGCATCACGTAGCCCGCGATCAACCCGATCCCCCATGGCCGGCCGATCCCGCGGTATCGGGACCTGCCGCGGACCGCCGCCGCGAGGGCGAGGGCGCCCAGCGAAAGGCCCGCCATGAAGGCCGTGATGAGGATGCCCAGGTCGCGGAACAGGACGCCGTGACGGGTCTGGTACTGGAGGATGAGCACCGTCTCGAGGACCATGCCGGCGAAGCCGGCAAGGCCGACGAGCAGGGCCCCACGCCACGCCGGGTGGAACCGGGCCGCCAGGAGCAGCAGGACGATCAGCCCTGCCGCCGCCCCGATCCACGCCCGGCGGGAGTCGACGAGCCCCTCGATCTGCGCGAAGCGCAGGCCGGTCAGGACCGGGAAGAATTTCGACAGCCACACGAGGGCCGTCAGCTGATAGCAGATGGGCCGCGTGTCGGTGTTGATCGGGGCCCGCTGCGTCTGCAGGGTCTCGCGCACCTCCGAGAACCGGTCGCGGGTCAGGAGGTACCGGAGAAAAGGCTCCGAGATCAGGCGGCTGCGCAGCCCGCGCTCACGATGCCGCTCGATCAGGGGCCCGGGGTCCTCCGGGAGGGCCGCGGACGACGCCGTCACCACGTCCGTGTCCCCCGGGAGGACCAGAACGTTTTCGAAGGCGCAACGGAGCGCCCCGTGGATGCTCAGCGCCCGTTCCGTCATCTGAGGCGTCCACCGGTTATCGGAAGACGGGATCCGCAGGGCGACGATCCCGCCCGCCTCGAGCCGGTCGCGGCACAGCCGGAAAAACTCCGCGGTGTAGAAACGGTTGGCCTGGCCCGACGAGGGCTCGGGCATGCCGATGAGGATCAGGTCGTAGCGGCCCCCGGCTTGCAGGAAGCGGCGGGGGTCGTCCGTGAGGATCCGCACGGACGGGATCTCCAGCGGCGCCCGCCTCTGCGGGGGCAGGTGCGCACGGACCGTTTCGACGAGAACGGGGTCGATCTCGACGCAGTCGACGGCCGTCGGCCCGTGCTTCAGGGCTTCTTCCGCGATGCCCTCGATCCCGCCGCCGAGGATGAGAATGCGCCCGGGCCGCGGGTGCTGAAGGGCGGCGAGGTGGACGAAGTGCTCCGCCTCGGCTCCCTCCGTTTCGAAGGCGAGGGCGTTGTTCACGAACACCGAGACCTGCGACTCGCGCCGGGTGATGCTGACCCGGCCGTAGGGCGTGTCCCGGCTCTCGATCAGCGACGGGTGATCCCACCGCGTCATCGCCCGGTCGATCGTCGGGGACAGAAGCAGACCGAGCAGGAAAAGGCCGCAAAGACCGGCGGCGGCCGGACGGAGACGGCTTCGCCGGGCGTCCGACGTGAGCAGCAGGGGGGAAGCGGCGGCGATCAGCGAGCAGGCCAGGGCCAGGGCGAAGTTCCGGGCCCCCCAGTGCATGCCGAGCGACGACAGCAGCCCCCCGGCCACCCCCCCTGCGCTTTCGATGGCGTAAGCGGCCGCGACGGTGCGGCCCTCCGCCACGAAGAGTCCCGCGGCCCGGCGGAACAGCCAGCCCGTGAGAAACCCCGCCGGCAGCAAGGTGACGAGGATCGTGACGATCTGCTCGCCGAAGGGTAGGTAGGCCCCCGGGACGCCCCCGAACCCGATGCGGCTTGCCCGGGCCGCGGCCACGGCCAGCGGGAGCAGGACGGCGAACAGGAAAAGGGGGACGGCGAGAAGCCCCGCCCGGCGGATGCGGGCCGAGGGGCACAGCAGGGCTCCCAGGGCCGTCGCCGCCAGCCACACCCCCAGGGCCAGGATGTAGACGAGCTCCACCCCGAAAGCGGCCACGTTGAGTTCCCGCAGCAGCACGACCTGGGCCGCGATCGAGACGACGCCGACGATGAAGAGGATGGCGCTCATCGGGCCTTCCGGAAATCCGTCTCGCTGAAGACCTCCGCCTGGAACGTGAGCATCCGTGCACCCTGCTTCCAGCCGCCGGCGGGCAGTCCCGCCTTCCGGCAGAGCTGCTCCAGCATCTCGTCGCGTCCCCAGCCCTGCTCCGTTGCGACCTGGGGCAGGAACACCGCCGAGCGGCCGTCCTTCTGCAGGATGACGCCGTCGCGCCCCACGACGATGTCCCCCGCGCCGGACACGGGCGCAGGGGTCGTGAGGACCGAGATCTCGATCTCGACGTCCCCGATCTCCTCGTGCCGCAGCGGCCTGAACCGAGGGTCTTCCAGGGCCGATTTCAGGGCCACCGAACCGACGAGCCGGTAGAGCGGTTTTTCGGCGACGATCTCGCCGATGCAGCCGCGGAGCTCCCCGCGCTTCTTGAGCGTCACGAACAGGCCCCGCGTCTGCGCGAGGGCCGGGGAGGGGTTTCGAGCCAGGGGGGCCGTCTTCGTCGAGAGAAACCGGTCGATCGTCTCGCGCGCCAGCCGCAGCAGCGCCTTGCGGTCCGAGGGGTTCAGGGGCCCCCCGGCGTCGGCCGGCGGGGCTCCCCCGGATTCCGACGGGCCGGTCCGGCCGGAGCCCAGGGCCACGGCGGCGTAGCCCACCACCTGCCCCTGCTCCCCGAGGACCGTGTCGCCCGAGTGGGCGTAGCTCACCAGGGCGCCCCCGGCGGCACCGAGTTCCCTGGCGGCGCTCATGGCGGCCATCACGGGCGCCTCCCCGCAGGCCCTCGTGGCCAGGCCGGGGATGCTGCGGTCCGATGCGGTGTGCGCAACGGCGTGGAAGCGCGCGGGGTCCAGAGGAAGGATGGCCTGCAGCGTCTGGCGGTCGACCATGGGGGCATGGACGGCCGAGGGGTAATGCGAAAGGTCGGTGCTCGCCACGATCAGCGCGTTGCGGCCCCCGAGCGCGCGGGCCAGGGACTTGCCGAAGCGCACGCACATCTCCACGTCCGCTTCGCCCACGACGGCCGGCACGATCTTCGCCCCCGGGAAGAGCACCTGCACGAAGGGGACGACGACCTCGATCGAGTGCTCCCGGGCGTGGATCGACTTGTCGAGCGTGCAGTCCGGGCAGCCGGCCAGCAGGGCCTCGACGACGGTCCCGTCGACGGCGGCCTCGCCCAGGGGCGTGCGGAACCCCCTGCCGGGGTAGATCCCCACCTTGCGGAACGAGGAATTCGTGTGATTCGTGCCCAGGATCACCACGGTCTCGTACCGGCGGTCGCGCACCTGGTTGAACCCGTCGGCGCAGATCTGTCCCGAGAAGACGTAGCCCGCGTGGGGGACGATGATCGCGACGGGGTCCTTTGCAACGGGCGGAATCGCCTCGGCCATGTACTTCTCGACGGCGAGCCGCAGCGCCCGGGCCGTCTCGGGGTAAAACCTGCCCGCCACGGCGGGCGGCCGTATCGAGGAATCCGCCTTGTCCGCCGCTTCGCACCCCGCGGGCGACAGCAACAGAGGCATGAGCAACCAGAGCCAAATCCTGGGTTTCTTCATGGCCATCCCCCCAAAAGGCTACAGGCTGCAGGCTGGAATCTCGAACCCCGAAGCCTGTTGCCTGCGGCCTGTTTCCTGTGCGTCACTGCTTGGCTACATAAATACCCCTGCGATCTTCTGCCCGCAGTATCCGCACTTGCCGTTTTTCACGTTCGATTCCTCGACGAAGAACTGCGTCCGCCGGATCACCTCTTTGCCGCAGGACGGGCAGTAGGTGTTGTTGCCCGGGTGGCCCGGTACGTTGCCCACGTAGGCGTAGCGGATCCCCCGGGTCAGGGCCGTGGCCCGGGCCCGCTCGAGGGTTGCCGTGGGCGTGGGCGGCAGGTGCGGCATCCGGTAGTCGGGGCGAAACCGCGTGAAGTGCAGGGGCACGTCTGGGCCCAGCTCGCCCGTCACCCAATCGCAGAGGTCGGCGATCATCCGGTCGGAATCGTTGAGGGTCGGGACGACGAGGTTGACGATCTCCAGGTGCACGCGGCTCTTCGCGATCTGCCGGATCGTCCGGAGCACGGGCTTGAGCTCGCCGCCGCAGACGTCGCGGTAGAAGCCCTCGCTGGAGCCCTTCAAATCGACCTTCACGGCGTCGAGCGCCTTGCAGACCTCCGAGAGGGCACCGGGGGCCATGTACCCGCAGGTCACCATCGTCGAGCGGATGCCGCGCAGGCGGGCGGCGCCCGCGATGTCGAGCAGGTACTCCGTGAAGACCAGCGGCTCGTTGTAGGTGTAGGCGATGACGGGAACCTTGCGGGAGCGCACCGATTCGACGATCGTTCCGGGCGGGGTGAACCGGACGTGAAAGTCCTCCGGCGAGGCCTGGGAGGTCTGCCAGTTCTGGCAGAATTTGCAGCGCAGCGGGCAGCCCGTCGTGCCGATGGAATAGGCCTGCGAGCCGGGCAGGAAGTGGTAGAAGGGCTTCTTCTCGATGGGGTCCACGTGCACGGAGACCGGCCGCCCGTAGACGAGGCTCCGCATCTCGCCGCCCACGTTGATCCTCGAGCGGCACAGGCCCCGCTGCCCGTCGGCCAGCAGGCACTCGCGGGCGCACAGGCGGCACTGGACGCGGCCCTTCGGGGCGGAGGACCAGAAACGGGCGCGCGGCGCCTCGCGGATCAGCTCATCCGCCGTTCCCCACGCCAGGGCGGTCCCTCCCAGGGTGTCCAGGAGGGCCCGGAGCGCGGCGGGCTCCGACAGGACGAGCCCCGAGACGCCGAGCACCGGCGCCAGCCGGGCCAGGGACTGCATGAATTCGCGCCGGGAGATCATGGGGCCAGTGTCATGCGTCGCGCGGCACGTGTCAAGCGTAATGTGGAAGCGGGGGACGTCCGGCCGATGGAGGAAAAAAAGGGCAGCCCTCACGCGCTGCCCGATGGATCGAATGGTAGGCGGTACTGGATTTGAACCAGTGACTTCTACCGTGTGAAGGTAGCACTCTCCCGCTGAGTTAACCGCCCGTGTGGCCATCCTATAGCGCAAAGGAATTCGTTTTTCAAGGGGAAAAAGCTCTGCAATTTTTTGTTGACAAGCGGCGATCTTTTGTTCATATTTCTCCTCTCTTTGAGAACGAGCGGGCGTAACTCAGCGGTAGAGTGCTACCTTGCCAAGGTAGACGTCGACGGTTCAAATCCGTTCGCCCGCTCCAGTCCATAGCGGCGGCATAGCCAAGTGGCTAAGGCAGCGGTCTGCAAAACCGTTATTCACCGGTTCGAATCCGGTTGCCGCCTCCAGATAAAGGATGCAGGGGCTGCACGACGGTGCAGCCCCTTTCTGTTCCGGCCGTCTCCGCCTGCCGAAACCCGGCGGGTGCTCCTTCGGCCGGGTTCCGACCGGGCGCTCTCAGTAGGGAACCCTTCTCGTGCGGCTCGGGGCGCGGGGGTCGTTCTGCGCCGTTCCCGGTTTCTGGGGCGGTTTCTGGAGGGTCTCGATCTCTTGCCGGATCTCCCGGGCCCGGTCGCTGTCGGCCGGGAACCGGCCGAGCGCCGCCCGGTAATGGAACAGGGCGCTGTCCTTCTTGTTCTTTTTCTTGAAGTAGGTCCCGAACCAGTAGTGCGATTCGCCGGGGTTGTTCAGCTGCCCGTAGGCCGTGGCGAGGCCGTAGATGATCTGGTCGTCGGCGATCCCGGCCGACTGGGCCTTGCGGTACAGCTCGAGCGCCGTGAAATGGTCGCCCGTCTGCTCGTAGGCCTTCCCCAAGTAGAGGACCGTCTCCGCGTCGGCGTCGTTCACCTGGTAGGCTTTCCGGAGGAACTGCGCCGCATCGGGATAGCGGCCGGCCAGGTAGGCGATGATGCCGGCGTCCCGCAGGATGTCGGGGTCTTCCGGGGCGAGTCGGAGCGCCGAGCGGATGTTCGCCTCGGCGTCCTTCGTCTGCCCGAGCTTGGCCTGCACGACGGCAAGCCCGTAGAGGGCGTTCACATCGGAGGGGTTTTTCTCCAGTTCGCCCCGGAAGCGGGCAAGCACGGGCTCGAGATTCCTCTCCTCCATCAGCATCTCGACCTGGATCCGCCTGAACCCGCCCACGATGCTCTCCTTACCCCTGGCGGTGTAGCGGGCCTCCAGGAGATTGTCGAGGTATCGGATGCGGTCGCTCGTGCCCGGGTGGGTGAGAAAGTAGGAGGGGACGAGGTTGGAGTAGTACTCGTGGCGCCGCATGAGCTTCATGAAGTCCACCATGCTCTTCGGGTCGTACCCGGCCGCCGCGAGGTAGGCCATCCCGTAGCGGTCCGCCTCCTCCTCGTGCTCTCGGCTGTACTGGAGGGCCAGCGTCTGGGCCCCCGCCATCGTGCCCATGGCCACCGCGGCGCTGGCACCGCCCGCGCCGCCCAGCAGGGCCCCCGCGATGACGCCCGCCAGGGCCGCCATGTTGAGCTTCTGGGACTTCTCCATCATGGCGTTGATGTGGCGCGCGTTGGCGTGGGCGATTTCGTGTGCCATCACGCCGGCCAGCTCGCTTTCGTTTTCCGCCAGGGTGATGAGGCCCCGGAAGATATAGATGTACCCCCCCGGCGTGGCGAAGGCGTTGATCGCCGAGCTGTTGATCACGTTGAAGGTGAAATCGAAGGGGACTCTCTGCTGCTGGGCCAGGATCTGCGCGCCGATCTTGCGGATGTAGTCGACGGCCTTCTGGTTCTTGGAGAGGGCGTTGGCCTTCTCCAGTTTCTCGTAGATCTCGCGGCCGAGCTTCTTCTCCTCTTCGATCGTGAGGCCCGCTGCGTGCGCCGGCAGGGGGATTGCAGTCAGGAACAGGATGGCTGCGAGAACGAGGGCCAGGCAGGCGTGCCGGGTTGTCTTGCGGTGATGGGTCATGACGATCCGGGACCCCGACCCGTCGGGCCGGGATCGAGGCCATGCTCCTTGCTGCCCTGACCGGCGGGGTCCGCCGGGCAGGAAATTTATCGGGTATTATAGCCGCTTTTCGAGGAGAATCAAGCGGATGTTCCGGCGGCGGGGCCGGAGGATTGCTGTTGACAAGTGCCGCCCGGTGGTATAGAGAATAACACGGCAGGGGGCGAAGCACGGGCGGGAGCCCATCTTGCCGAGATCCCGAAGAAGCGCCGGAGGCCGTGGCCGCCCGGTGACGGTCCTGGTGGCCATTGCAGAGAAAAGAACGGATCCACTCGAGAACCATTACCGTCAATTCCTACGAGATCGACGACTCGTCCCTGCTGGTCGAAGGCCGATTGCTGGACGAGCGTTTCTTTCCCTCTTTTTACTACAGCAGAAGCGAGTTCCTGGACCCGGGGATTGTCCATGACATCCGGGTCGAGATGAAAGTGGCCCTGCCGGCCCTCGAGGTCCTCGAGGCCCGCGCCCGGATGCGGCAGGTCCCCATCGGGGAGTGCCTCGGCGTCGAGTCGAGCGCGGCGAAGATCGTCGGCCTGAGAATCAGGCCCGGCTTCTCCCGGGCCCTGAAAGAGAGGCTCGGCGGCACGGCGGGGTGCCTGCACATGACGACGCTGATCTACCAGATGGGGGCGGCGGCCGTGCAGGGGATGTGGGCCGCCCTGAGCCGGAAGCGGGAGGGCGGCGGCACCAGGGCGCTCGACTACGACCCGGACATCCTGAAGAACAGCTGCTGGCTGTGGCGGGAAGACGGGCCCTTCTTCGAGAAGGTAAAACGCCTGCGGGGGGAAAGAGAGAAGAAAGCGTAGACGGTCCTCTTGACGCGTTCACATGGCAACGAATCCAAAACGGGAAGTTCTCAACCGAAAACGCGCTCTCTTTTATTTCCTGCCTGCTGCCGGGTATGCGGCCCTGATTTTCGCCGTGTCCTCCATAACCCTGGACATGGAGGAACTGGGGCCCGTCCTGGCCTTCGATAAACTTCTGCACCTGGCGGAATACTGCATCCTCGGGTATCTGCTCATGAGGGCGTTCGCGACATCCGGCGTCCCCGCGCTGGCCGCGAGTCCTATGGCGGCAACGATCCTCGCCGGGAGCGTCTACGGGCTCTCCGACGAGATCCACCAGGCCTTCGTGCCCGGCCGGGTGGCCAGCCTGATGGATTTGCTCTTCGATGCGGCGGGGGTTTCGCTCGCGGCCCTCACGTACCCGTATGTCCGCTATCGGCTCGGGCCTGTCAGGGCCTTGGAGAATCGGATCGAGGCAGAGGTAAGCCGGCGTTGACGAAGCGATACGTGGTGACCGTCGACGGGCCGGCCGGGTCGGGAAAGAGCACCGTCAGCCGGCTGCTCGCGCGGGAGCTATCCTGCGTGTACCTCGACACGGGGGCCCTGTACCGCGCCGTGGCGCTGAAGGTCAGCCGTGCGGGTCTTGCCCCCGACGACCGGGCGGGCATCGCCGCCCTCTGCGCCAAGACGGCCGTCGCCCTTGCCGTGCGCGAGGGGGCCACTCGGGTGCTCCTGGACGGGCAGGACGTGACGGAGGAGATCCGCACGCCGGCCATCAGCATGCTGGCCTCGACGGTGTCGGCCTTGCCCGAGGTCAGGCAGAGACTGCTGGCGGTGCAGCGCGAGGCCGCACCGGCCGGCGGCATCGTCGCCGAGGGGCGCGACATGGGGACCGTCGTCTTCCCCGGGGCCGACGTCAAGTTCTTCCTCACGGCGGGTCCCGAGGAGCGGGGCCGCAGGCGCTGGCTCGAACTGAAGCAGCGGGGCCACGAGGTGGAGCTTGCCGAGGTGATCCGGGACGTCGCGCGGCGGGACCGCCAGGACAGCGGGCGGGAGATCGCCCCGCTTCGCCCCTCGGGGGACGCGGTCCTCGTCGACTCGACGGGCAAGAGCGTGGAAGAGGTCGTTCAGGAGATGCTGCGGGTCATCAAAGGCAAAGGGAACCGCGTGTTCTAAGCCCTTGATCTTTTGGAATCAGTGTGCTACGTCTCGACCGTTTGTCGGGCGTCGTGTGAAATCTCAACGGGGGGTAGAGCGGGTAATGGTTACGGAAGAGAGCGTGAAGGCCGAAGAGCAAAAAACGGACAACAAGGGGGCGGCTGAGGATCAGGCGGCGGCGAAAAAGGAGGACGAGGTGGGCTTCTCGGCCCTGTACGAGCAGAGCCTGCAGGAACTCCGTTCCGGCGAGATCGTGATCGGCAGGGTCGTGCAGGTCAGCGCCGACCTGGTCATGGTGGACGTGGGCTCCAAGACGGAGGGGATGATCCCCGCGCGGGAGCTGCGCGACGCGAACGGCAACATCACCGTCAACGTGGGCGACGAGATCGAGGTCCTCGTGGAACGGAGAGGCGAGGACGACAGCCTGATCCTCTCGCGGGACAAGGCGGCCAGGATCAAGACCTGGGGGGCCATCAAGGAGAAATTCGAAAACGGCGAGCCCATCCAGGGAACGATCGTCCAGCGGGTCAAGGGCGGCCTGACGGTGGACATCGGGATCCCGGCGTTCCTGCCCGGCTCGCAGGTGGACATCCGGCCCGTCCGGGACCTCGACCGGTTCGTCGGGCAGACCCTGCAGTTCAACATCCTGAAGTACGACCGCGACCGCAACAACGTCGTCCTGTCGCGGCGGGCCATCATGGAGAAGGAGCGCGAGGCGGACCGCAAGCAGCTTCTCGAGACGATCGAGGAGGGGAAGATCATCGAGGGCGTCATCAAGAACATCACCGATTACGGCCTCTTCATCGACCTGGGCGGCATCGACGGCCTGCTGCACGTCACCGACATCTCCTGGGGCAAGGTGCCGAAGCCCTCGGACAGCTTCAGCAAGGGCGACAAGATCCGGGTGAAGGTGCTCTCCTTCGACCGCGAGAAGGAGCGCGTCTCGCTGGGCCTCAAGCAGCTCACGCCGAACCCCTGGGAGCGCATCACCGAGAAGTACCCCGTGGGCTCCATCCTGGAGGGCAAGGTGGTCAGCATCGTCGACTACGGCGCCTTCGTCGAGCTCGAACCGGGTGTCGAGGGTCTCATCCACGTCTCGGAGATGTTCTGGACGAGGGAGATCCGCCATCCCTCCAAGGTGCTCTCCGTCGGCCAGGTGCTGAAGGTCATGGTGCTCGAGGTCAACGCCGAGAGCAAGCGGATCTCGCTGGGCCTCAAGCAGACGACGCCGAACCCCTGGCTCGCCCTGCGGGAGAAGTACCCCGAGGGCACCGTCATCCGGGGCCGGATTCGAAACATCACCGACTTCGGGATCTTCGTGGGCGTCGAGGAGGGCATCGACGGGCTCGTGCATGTCTCGGACATCTCGTGGAAACACCGCGTGAAGCACCCCTCGGAGCTCTACAAGAAGGGCCAGGAGATCGACGCCGTGGTGCTCAACGTGGACGTGGAGAACGAGAAGTTCTCCCTGGGCATCAAGCAGCTGGAGAAAAACCCCTGGGAGGAGTTCTGCGATCGCTACAGCCCCGGCGCCGTCATCACGGGCAAGGTGACCAACATCACCGACTTCGGCATCTTCGTGGAGATCGAGGAGGGCATCGAGGGGCTTGTCCACATCTCCGAGTTGAGCCAGAAACGGGTCAAGGCGGCCTCCGACCTCTACAGCGTCGGCGACACGGTGACGGCCGTGGTCAAGAGCATCGACCCGCGGAACCGCAAGATCCGCCTGAGCATCAAGGACCACGAGGCAACGGTGCAGCAGTCCTCCCCGGCCCGGCAGTACATCAACAACAAGGAGAATCTCGGGTCGAGCCTCGGCAAGGCGCTGGCGGACATCAAGCTGGACTCCTGAAAGACAGGCTAAAGGCTAAAGGCTAAAGGCAAGAAGGGGCATCTCCTTGCCTTTCGCCCGCTTCTCCGGCGGGCGGAGGATAATCCATGCGCAAGCGTCATCCCGTTCTCTTCGGTCTTCTCCTGCTCCTCGTGATCGGGGCGGGGTTCTTTCTGCTCGTCTACAGCATGAGTTCCATGACCGGGGAGAAGGCCTCCTTCATCGCGAAGGAGCGGATCGGCGTGGTGCCCCTCAAGGGGGTCATCACCGATGCGAAGCCCGTGGTCGACGTGCTGGAGAAATTCAGCAAGGACGACAGCATCAAGGCGATCGTCCTGCGCATCGACACGCCGGGCGGCGGGGTAGGGCCGTCGCAGGAGATTTTCGAGAAGGTCCGCTCGGTGCGCAAGAAGAAGACCGTCGTCGCCTCCATGGGGTCCATGGCCACTTCGGGCGGCTACTACGTGGCCTGCGCGGCCGAAAAGATCGTCGCCAACCCGGGGTCGCTGACGGGAAGCATCGGCGTCATCATGCACTTCACCAACATGGAAGATCTCTTCAAGAAGGTGGGTCTGCGCGCTTCCGTCATCAAGAGCGGCCGCTACAAGGATGCCGGCTCGCCCTTTCGGGACATGACCAAGGAGGAGCGGGAACTGCTGCAGGCGCTGATCGACGACGTGCACGAGCAATTCGTCGAGGCCGTCTCCGAGAGCCGCGGCCTGGACAAGGGCCGGGTGATCGAGGTGGCCGACGGCCGGGTCTTCACGGGCCGGCAGGCGCTGAAGTTCAAGCTCATCGACGAGCTGGGCGATCTGGACCATGCGGCGGAGGTCGCTGCAAGGCTCGCGCAGCTCGATGGCAAGCCGGAGCTGTTCTTCCCGAAGGAAGAAAAGCGGTCCGTCTGGCGGTATGTGATGGAAGAGATGGTTTCGGTCCTCAAGCGGGAGATGGCAGACACGGTGGCGGAGACGGGACCGGGCTTGAGCTTTGTTTATCTGGGCCAGGGAAGGTGACGTTTCCATGACGAAAAGGGACTTGATCGCGAAGATCCAGGATCTGCACACGGAGTATCCCCGCAAGGACGTGGCGCGCGCCGTCGAGATCGTCTTCGATTCGATGGTCGAGGCCATGACGAGGGAGGAGCGGATCGAGATCCGGGGGTTCGGCAACTTCACCGTGCGCAAGAGGGAGCCCCGGCGCGGGCGCAACCCCATGACGGGGGCTTCCGTGGAGGTCCCGCCGAGGCGCTTTCCCTTCTTCAAGGTGGGGAAGGAACTCAAGGAGAGGGTCGACGCGAAAACAGGCGACAGGTAACAGGAAACGGGAAAAAGGGGGGTTCCGGTCGCGAATCGGTGCCCCCTGCGATCCCCTGGCCGACACTTGACGCCGCGCCCCGCCTTTCCAGAAGGTCCCAATCGACCGAAACGATCCGCCCTGCTTTCAAGGTCAGCCGATTATGGACTACAAGACCATTCGGGTCACAAGAGAGGACGGCTACGCCGTTGTCACGCTCAACCGGCCGCACGAGATGAACGCCCTTTCGAGGGAGATGAAGACCGAGCTGGTCGATTGCTTCACGGCCCTCGAGGACGATGACTCGGTCCGCGCGGTGATCCTGACGGGCGGCGACTACATCTTTTCCGCCGGGATGGACCTCAAGGAGATGGAGGCGATCCGGGACGAGGAGATCGATGATTACTTCGGCCTCATCGCGCGTTACCTCCAGAAGATCTTCGCCTTCCGCAAGCCCGTCATCGCGGCCGTCGGGGGGATCGCCCTGGGCGGGGGGTTCAACCTGGCAACGGTCTGCGATCTCATCGTGGCCTCGGAAAGCGCCATCTTCGGCCACCCGGAGCTGAAGTTCGGGCTCAATCCCCTGTTCAACCCGATCAACCGTCTCGTCGGCACGGCCAAGGCCAAGGAGATCACGATGCTGGGGGAACCGATCGGGGCCATGGAGGCCCTCCGGATCGGCCTGGTCAACAAGGTGGCGCCCCCGGACCGGTTCATGGAGGAAGCCCGGGTCATGGCCAGGGAGCTGGCGGCAAGGCCGCCCAAGGCCATCGAAGCGGTGAAGCGGATCTCCGAGGTGGCCCCTTTCCTGGACAAGAGCTCCGCCCTAGGCTACGAGTTCGAGATGTCGGCCCTGCTGTTCTCGCGCGCCGAGCGCAAGGAGTGCATGCGGCGTTTTCTCGAGGCACTGAGGCAGAAGAAAAAGAAGTGATGCGGCGGCGGCGCAGTTGGGGGAGTCAAGGGAGCGGAAGAAGTGAAAGAAGTGTGAGGAGAGGGGTCAGGGAGCCGGAAGAACCTCGATAACACCATGAGGAAAAGAAAGCCCCGGACTCGGTCGAGTTCCGGGGCTTGGCGTGTGAAACGGAAATCCCCCTCTTTTCCCCTTTTGCAACGGGGAGGAAAGGGGGATTTTCCTGTCTTGTATTCTCCTGCGCGGCCTGACCCTGTCTTTACCGGTAATCCTTGTCGTAGTCGGGCGAGGCGAAGTCCTTGAGCTGATCCCTTCGCTTCTTGTGCTGCAGCTTTCTGAGCGCCTTGGCCTCGATCTGGCGGATTCGCTCCCGGGTGACACCCATCATCTCCCCGACTTCCTCGAGCGTGAAGGGACCGTAGTTGCAGGCAACCCAGGTGCAGTTGCAGAACATCTCATTTTTCAGCCACCATTCGCAAACCGTGTCCTGGCACGGTTCGGTGATCAGGATCGCTTTCTTCTTGCACTTGTACATGCGCTCTGCGGTCTCCTGCGGTGAGGAATTGCCCATATAGTAATCCCCCTTTTGATTTTGTCAACGCCAAAGGACCTGTTATTCTCACATTTTTCAGTTCCTCCGCCGTGCATCCGACCGGCTCTGCCCCGTTACGGGATCATGAGTGCGAGCGCTCGGTCGCAAGGGCCCCTGCGGCAGGTGAGATCCCTGCCGGGCAAATCCCTTTTGTGGCAGCGACAACCGATACTTCAGTTGCAGAGGTTGCACCCGAGAGAGGCGGTCCCCGACATTTTCTTGACGGCGTGGCCGTTTGTTATATGTTTGAAATCATTGATTAATATGTAAAAATGGGACTATTCACAAGCCCTGTGGGGTATCTGTGGATAAACTTGTTAAGCTCTCAGGTAAGTCAAGGCGATAAAAGAAGTTTTACCGGATTGCACGCTTTGGTGTCATAGCAATTATAAGCATGATTTCAATTGGTTACATTTTATCCGGGGGATTGAAGGCACAAGCGTGATGAAAATCTCGTCGGCCAGCGCATCACGGATGTCTGCCTTTTTGACGTTCAGGCCTTCTTTCGGCGCCCGCGAAAATAGTCGGCAAGGATATCGGCGTGGTCGAACACGATCGGGGAGGGGAGCGCCCCTTCCCTGAAAATGCCCGCCATCGCCGCATCGTCGCCTGCGCGGGGCGTGCCGTCCGCCCTGGCGGTGAAGACGGTGGTGATGGTGTGCCGCCGGGGGTCCCGATCCGGATTGGAGTAGGTGTGCAGTTGACCGGTCAGGGTGATCGGGAGCGCCGTCTCTTCCAGGGCTTCGCGCACGGCGGCCTCTTCGAGGGACTCCCCGTAGTCGACGAATCCCCCCGGCAGGGCCCAGCCGACGGGCGGGTTCTTTCTCCGGATCAGCACGATGCCGAGATCGCCCACTTCGATGATGACGTCCACCGTCGGGACGGGGTTCCGAAACTCTTCGCTCTCGTGTCCGCATCGGGGACAGGTCCTCTTGATCCGGGTCATCGCTGTTCACCTCGCCTCCTCGGGTTCTGCATTCCATCCAGGATCGGATGATAGAGCAACAGGCCTCGAGCCGCAAGCGACAAGGCACCCGTCCGGGGCAGGGGGGGCTGAAATCCTTGCTCTCTGGAACTTCCCGCCTGATGCCGCCTTCGGCCGGCGGGCCGATTCGTCTTGACAATTCAGGGTGAATGCATTAGCGTTACCCATCGCGAAACAGGCTGCCGTGCGCCTTTCAGGGCATGCGCGCGCGGGCAGTCCGAACTCCGGCTCGGGCGAGGGAATCATGATCGGAGTCCTGGTCGTCACACACGGCAACCTCGGCAACGAGTTGATCAAGGTGGCGGAACTGATCAAGGGGCCCCAGCAGGGGATCCTCTCCATATCGGTGGACGCCTCGAGGGGCCTCGATGACCTGAGAAAGGAAATCACGGCGTCCATCCGGAAAGTGGATTCGGGCTCCGGCGTGCTCGTCCTGACGGATCTCTTCGGCGGGACGCCATCCAATGTCTCCCTGGCCTTCCTGAAGGAGGGGAAGGTCGAGGTCGTCACGGGGGTGAACCTGCCCATGCTTCTCAAGGTCCCGGACGTGAGAGAAAAGGAAAACGACCTCGCGAAATTTGCCGCCGAGATCCGGGACTACGGCAAAAAGAACATCTACCTCGCCAGCGAGGTCCTCAAGAAGAAGATCGGTGACGATTGAAACCGCGCCGGAAACCCGCCCCGACGGAATTCCGGCTTTTTCTTATCCCCTGCACGCGAGCTGCGAAAGCCCGATGGATTTCTCCCTCGTCAGAGTCGATTGCCGTTTGGTCCACGGACAGATCATCGAGACGTGGCTCCCTTTCCTCAAGGCGACCCGCATCGTCGTCGTCAGCGACGAGGTGGCCGGCAGCATCTTCCGCGAGACCGTGATCCGCATGGCCGTGCCGCGGGAGGTGGAGGTCCTGATCTACGGGATCGAGGAATTCAGCCACAGCGAGATCGCCCGACGGGGAGACGAGAAGAGGACCATCGTCCTGTTCAGCGGGGTCGGCGACGTCGCACGGGCCTTCGAGGAGGGGTTCCGGTGTCATGCACTCAACGTCGGGAACCTCTACAGCGACCATTCCCGGCTTCAGTGTTCCCCCTCCGTCAGCCTGGACGACGCCGACATCGGCCACATCCGTCACCTGCTCGAGTCGGGCGTCGCGGTGGAGCTGAGGTCCGTGCCGAGCGACAAACCGGTGGATTTCCGCGGACTGCTGGCCGACGAAGGGAAGAGGCGCTGAGCCCGGGTGCCCCGAGGAACAAACCGCGTTGACCGGGGAAGCGAGCATGCTGATCGAGACAGCCGTCACGGCAGGACTGGGCGCGCTGATCTGCCTCGACCGGGTGGCCGTGCAGGTCATGATTTCCAGGCCCGTGGCGGCGGGTCCGCTGATCGGCTTGGTCCTCGGGGACGCGCTGACGGGGATCCTCACGGGGGCCCTCCTGGAGCTGCTCTGGATCGACCGGGCGCCGATCGGGCCCTACGTGCCGCCCCACGAGACCTTCGTTTCGATCCTGGCCACGGCCGGCTCCATCCTTGCGGCCCCGACCGGGGCGGCCCCCCCGCGAGAGCTGATCGCGCTGTCCATTCTCCTCTTTGCCCCTGCCGCCTGGCTCGGGCAGAGAATGGAGACCATCCTTCGTCAATGGAACGAGCGGTGGGTGCACAGGGCCCTCGAGGATGCGAAGGCCGGCGATCCCGTGATGCTCTCGCGCCGCCATCTCACGGCCCTGGCAGGCTATTTCGCGGCATCCTTGCTCTGCCTCGGCGCGGCGATGCTCTGCGGCGTCCCGCTGCTCAAGGCCCTTTACCCCGTCCTGCCGCCCGCGATTCTGCAGGTCCTGGCGCTTGCCTATCTCCTGCTGCCGCTGGTCGGGATCGGGGTCGCGCTCCACGCGGTCAAGCTCCGGGGCGCCGTTCCCGTCTTTTGCGGCGTGTTTTTACTGCTTGCGCTTGCCTCGGAATTCCTTTAAACACCGACAGGGAAGAGGAGCCCGCACGGCTGGACGGGCGGCAGGCATGGCCCCGGGTCCGCAGGGGACCGCGCCGGGGCCCGGCGCCGGTCACGTGGGGCACGGCGCTCGAAGGATGGCAGTCGATATCGACAAGACAGGGGGCCTCGAGATCGGGCCGCTGAGGGAACGCGATCTCGAAGAGGTCATGCAGATCGAGCGGACCTCCTTTTCCGTCCCGTGGTCGATCGGCATGTTCAGGCAGGACCTGCACTTCCCTCTTGCCCGCTGCCTGGCGGCATGGTGCCCCGAGGCCGGGGAGAGGCGGCTGGCCGGCTACCTCATCTGCTGGTTCGTCGCGGACGAGGTGCACATCACGAACATCGCGGTCAGACGGGATCAGCGCCGGCGGGGGATCGCCGCCCGTCTCGTCGAGGAGGCGCTGGGCCTGGCCCGCGAGAGCCGGATGCAGACCTGCACCCTCGAGGTCCGGCGTTCCAACGAGGCGGCCAAGGGGCTTTATCGGAAGCTCGGTTTCGAGCCCCGGGGCATCCGGCCCCGCTACTACTCCGACAACAACGAGGACGCCGTGATCATGGGATTGGAGCTCTGAGCGGCAGCGCGGCAAACGCATCACGAAAAACGTGAAACTCATAACTCAAAACTCGTCATTCACCACTCAGGACTCCCCGGTCCGACCGGACCGAACGACCGGACAGACGATGTTTACCAGGGAAGACATGACGGCGACGATTCTGTCCAACGACGAGGCGGCCCCCGGCCATTGCCTCATGGCGCTGGCCGTGAGCCGCGTATTCCGGGATGCCCTGCCGGGGCAGTTCGTGATGCTTCGCCCGGCGGGCCGGGGGGCTCCCTTCCTCGGCCGGCCGCTCGGGATCTACAGCCTCGCCGATCACGGTGACGGGGCCCGGATCGAGATTCTCTACCGCGCTGCGGGCAAGGGGACGAGAGTCATCGCGACGCTCTGCGCGGGCGATCGCGTCGAGATCCTGGGCCCCCTCGGGAACCGGTTCGACGTTCTCCCCGGGATGGACACGGCCGTCCTCGTGGCGGGGGGGATCGGGATTGCGCCCCTCGTGTTTCTCGCCGAACAGTTGAGCCGCCGATCGACGGGGGTGCGGGTGGTGGTCTACCTCGGGGCCCGCGATGCGGCGACCCTGCTGGGCGTGGACCGCTTGAAGGCCTGCGGCGCCGAGATGCGACTGAGCACGGACGACGGAAGCGCAGGCTACCGGGGACCCGTGACGGACCTTTTCCGGAAGGAGCTGGGTTCTTTCGATCCGGCGCGGACGGGGGTCTTCGTGTGCGGCCCCGCGCCGATGCTCAAGCGCATGAGCGAGATCGTCGCCGATCACCCCGTTTCGTGCCAGGTGCTCATGGAGGAGCGCATGGCCTGCGGCATGGGGGCCTGCCTGGGGTGCACCATCGAGGTGCGAACCCCCGCGGGCGTGGAATACCGCCAGGTCTGCTCGGACGGCCCGGTGTTCGATCTCAGGCAGATCGTGTGGCGATGACGCCGGTGGCGTCGGGATAAAGGCCACAGGCTCCAGGCTGAAGGCTAGAGGCTGGAGGCAGTAAATGCCCGCCCGGGTTTTTGCCTGCAGCCTGTATCCTGTAGCCTGGGAATGTATGCAGGGAAGAAGGAAGAAAAGAAGAGGATTGCGTTGTCGAAGCCCCGCACTGAAGTTAGGATCGGCACCCTGGTCCTGAGGAACCCCGTCATGACCGCATCGGGGACCTTCGGGTACGGCGAGGAGTATTCCCCCTACGTCGATCTGAACCGTCTCGGGGCGGTGGTGGTCAAGGGCATCTCGCTGGAGCCCCGCAGGGGGAACCCGCCGCCGCGGATCATGGAGACGACGGGCGGGATGCTCAATGCCATCGGGCTTCAGAACGTCGGCGTCAAGGCCTTCATCGCCGACAAGCTGCCCTGGCTGCGGCAATTCGACACGAAGGTGATCGTGAACATCTTCGGCGAAACGGTGGACGAGTACGGCAGGGTGGCCGCCGCGCTGACCGGAGTGCCCGGGATCCACGCCCTGGAGGTCAACATCTCCTGCCCCAACGTGCAGAGGGGCGGCCACGTCTTCGGGTGCGACCCCGGGGTGTCCGGGGAGGTCACGCGGGTCGTCCGGTCGGCCACGGATCTTCCCGTCATCGTGAAGCTCTCGCCCAACGTGTCCGACGTCACGGAGATCGCCCGCGCCTGCGAGGACGCGGGGGCCGACGCGCTGTCGCTCATCAACACGCTCCTGGGCATGTCCGTCGACGTCGAGAAGCGCATCCCGCACCTTCGGAACGTCACCGGAGGCCTCTCGGGCCCCGTCGTCAAGCCCGTGGCTCTCCGCATGGTCTGGAACGCCGCGAGAGCCGTCTCCATCCCCGTCATCGGGATCGGGGGGATCATGGAGACCGACGATGCCCTGGAGTTTCTCATCGCCGGGGCCGGGGCCGTCCAGGTGGGGACGGCCAACTTCGTGAACCCGCGGGCCACCATGGACATCGTCGAGGGAATCGAGGCCTACCTCGTCCGGCACGGCATCGGGGATGTGAACGAGCTGATCGGGTCGTTGAGAACGGGCTAAAGGCTCTTCCTGCCGCCTGTAGCCTGTTTCCTGTGGCCTTGACGCCGAGCAGAGTTCAGATCACAACATGGAGAAAAGAGGATGGGCAAGCCGGAGCGGATCGTCGAAGGTGTCTGGCTGGTGGGCGGGCCGAACATTTCCCTGTCCGAGGACGCCACGGTCTTCGTCATCGACTTCTCCGGCGAACTCGTCATGATCGACGCGGGCGCCGGCCGAAGCGCCCGCACGCTGGTGCGGAACATCGAGGCGGCGGGCCTCGACCCGGCGAAGATCTCCACGCTGATCCTCACGCACTGCCACATCGATCACATCGGGGCGGCGCCCTACTTCCGCGAGGCCTTCGGCTGCAGGCTGGCCGCCCACGAACTGGACACCCGCGCCATCGAGGAAGGCGACCCGGTCATGACGGCCGCCAACTGGTACGAGACGGAGTTCCCCCCCACCCCGATCGACATCCGCATCCGGGGCGATCACGAGATCCTGAATTGCGGCGGCGAGGAGCTGCACGTGCTGCACACGCCCGGTCACACGCCGGGCTCCCTGTGCCTCTACCTTGACCGCGAGGGCAAGCGGGTGCTCTTCGGCCAGGACATCCACGGCCCGTTCCTGCCCGGCTTCGGGTCCGACGTGAGCCGGTGGCGCAAGTCCATGGAGAAGCTGCTCGCGCTCGACGCCGACATCCTCTGCGAAGGCCACTTCGGGATCTTCCGGACGAAGGAACAGGTGAGCAAGTACATCCGGAACTACCTCAGGCAATACGCATAGAAGGGACGAGCGCAAAGGCGAGAGCACAGGGTCCGGAGCCGCAGGACCCTCTTTGCCCCCTTCCCGCATCCATCACCCCCTCGGCCCTGCATCTTTGCAGATTCCGGCTTGCCCGCCCGCACCCGCTTTTCCCCCCGACTCTCCGGAGTCCCTCAAAAACGGTTCGGCGGATCGTCTCCTCGGGGCCCGTCGACCCCTTCCGAAAAAAAACCTTTTCAATACCTGTCGTTGGGTGTAGAAAAGGACCCGTTTGAGTGCAGAACAGGGGGAGCATCCATGAAATCCTACCGCAAGGAGCTGTGGTTCAACGTGCCGGCCCGGACGGCCTTCGTGAACATCACGCCCCAGGTCGAGTCCTGCCTTGCCGAGAGCGGCATCCGGGAGGGGCTCGTCCTCGTCAACGCCATGCACATCACGGCCTCGGTGTTCATCAACGACGACGAGCCGGGGCTGCACAGGGATTACGAGGAGTGGCTGGAGAAGCTGGCCCCGCATGAACCGGTCTCGCGCTACCGGCATAACCGGACGGGCGAGGACAACGGCGACGCCCACCTGAAGCGCCAGGTCATGGGCCGGGAGGTGGTCGTGGCCGTGACGGGGGGACGTCTGGATTTCGGCCCCTGGGAGCAGATCTTTTACGGGGAATTCGACGGCAGGCGAAAGAAGCGCGTGCTGGTCAAAATGATCGGAGAGTAGAGATGCGGGGCGGGGTCTCGTGATGCGCGGAGGCTGCTTGCTTCGCGATACCCGGGCCTCGATGTCCCGAGAGTGATGGTCCGCAGAGAAACAGGCAGGTCACGCTTCACTTCGAGTTCGTGTTCGTTCAGGAGGAGGTCGATGGAGAGGATTTTTTATCCGGTCGGTGTCGTCGTGCTCGGGGTTTCTGCCGCGCCCACCAACCTGGGGAGAAACATCGTCCTGAATCTCCAGCGGTTCGGCTTCAAGGGGGAAATCCACGCCGTGGGCAAGGGCGGCGGGGATGTCGGCGGCGTGCCGATCCGCCCGGCCGTCGAGGAGCTGCCCGGGGTGCCCGATCTGGCCGTCTTTCTCCTTCCGGCCCGGCACGTGCCGGAAGCCCTCGAGGCCTGCGGGCGCAAGGGCATCCGCCGCGCCATCATCGAGTCGGGCGGGTTCAGCGAATTCGCGGACCAGGGCCGCGACCTCGAGCGCGAGGTGCTGGACATTGCGCGGCGCTGGGGGATGCGCGTCGTGGGGCCCAACTGCATCAGCATCGTGAACCTGGAAAACGGTCTCGTCCTGCCCTTCGTTCCCCTGGAGGACCGGGAGGTGAAAAAGGGCAACATCTCGATCGTGGCCCAGAGCGGCGGCATCGCACTGGACTGCATGCGGCTGCTGTCCTACGAAAACCTCGGCGCGAGCAAGCTCATCAGCATGGGCAACAAGATCGACGTCAACGAGAACGACTTCCTCGAATTCCTGCTGGCCGACCCCGACACGCGGGTCATCGGCTTCTACCTGGAGAACGTGGCCGACGGCGGCAGGCTGATGCAGCTGGCACGATCGACGGAAAAGCCCCTCGTTGTCCTCAAGGCCAACACGAACCCCGTGAGCCATCACGCGGCGCGCTTCCACACGGCGGCCCTCGCCGGGGACGACGAGGTCGTCACGGCGGCCTTCCGCCAGGCCGGGATTCACCGGGTCCAGAACCTCTCCGAGATGATGACGTCTTTCAAGGTCTTCTCGCTGCCCGTCATCCGTGGGCCGCGGCTGGCCGTGCTCGGCCGCTCGGGCGGGCAGGCCGTTCTGCTGGCCGACGCGGTGCACCGCTACGGCTTCGAGCTCGCAGCGCTCTCCGACGATTTCTACAGCCACGTGCGGCAGCACATCCGGGCCGGGGTGATCCGCATGTCGAACCCTCTGGACATGGGCGACATCTTCGACATCGACGCCTACGCGGGCATCGTGGAGAAGGCCCTTGCCGAGGACGGCGTCGACGGGGTCGTCTTCAGCCACGCCTACGTGGCGAGCCTCGAGGTCGCGCCGTCGAAACGCCTGCTCGAGGCCTCGCTGTCGCTGTCCCATCGGTACGGCAAGCCCGTCATCCCCTGCATCATCCCCGACAAGCACACCTGGTTCTCCGTGAGGGAGGAAGCGGGCGCCTTCCTCTTCGAGGACGTGGACATGGCCATGAAGGCCCTCTCGCGGTCGCTGTGGCATCATCGGTTCCATTCCGCAGGGAAGGCGCAGGCGCCGAAGGCGGCAAGGCGCACCCGTGGGAAGGCCGCCCTGGCGAAGGGGTTCATGGGTCCCGACGAGGCCTTTGCCCTCCTGGGCTCCTACGGCGTTCCGCACGCGGATGCCGCCGTGGTCCTCACCGCCGACGAGGCCGCCAGGGCGGCGCGTCGCCTGCGGTACCCCGTCGCCCTCAAGACGGCCGATCCCGGCGTGCTGCACAAGACGGAGAGGGGCGGAGTGGCCCTGGGCATCCGGTCCGAGGCGGAGCTCCGGAAGGCCTTCAAGGCCATGAAGGCCGGTCGCTGCCTCATCCAGAAGATGGCCCCGGAGGGCACCGAGGTCATCATCGGGGCCCGCAGGGACAGCGAGTTCGGCCACGTGGTCCTCTTCGGCCTCGGCGGCATCTTCGTCGAGCTGCTCAAGGACACGGCCATGCGGGTCGCGCCGCTGACGGCGAAGGAAGCCGAGTCCATGGTGCGGGACATCCGGTCGGCAGGCGTTCTCAACGGGTTCAGGGGCAGGGGGCCCCTCGACGTGAAGGCCTTGGGGCGCTGCATCGCGGGTGTTTCCAAACTCCTGGCCGATCACCCCGAGATCGCCGGCATTGACATCAACCCGCTCATCCTTTACGGTAAGGCGCAGGGCTGCCTCGCCGTGGACGCGAAGATCGAGGTCTCCTGAAAAGGGGGTCGAGGGTCTCAGATCCGCCTGTCTTTTACGCCTTGCCGGACCTTGCAGGCGCGCCCGGGGCGCGCTTTTTGCAAATCCCGAAATTGATGGAGATTTGTGTGCGCCGGAACCTTCGCCAATCCGTCCTGCTGGGGATGCTGTGCGCCGCTGCGGCGGCCTGTGTGCAGAGCAGCGCCGACTTACGGCCCGAGGAGGCGCTGTCCCGGTATGTGTCCGCCTACCTGGAGGGACGCTACGAGGAGGCCTGGCAGTGCCTCAGCTCGGAAGACCGGGAGACGAAGAGCCTCGAGGCCTATATCGAGGAGAGGAAGGACTCGGGGACCTTCCTTGCCAGAAACCTGCACCGTCTCGTCGGCCACGACGTCCTGGACGTCATCCGGGTCGATGAGAACAGCGCCCGCGCGACCGTGGAGGTTCGGATCCCCGATTTCCGCGCCGTCGTCGGAGAGGTATCCGACGCCATGGAGACGGCCTCGTGGCCCGTCGGCGCCCTCGAGAACGTGTCCTTCGTGCGCCGCAACGTGGGGGCCTTCGAGCAGAAGTACCAGAGCCGGGGCATCCCGAAACGGACGCTCCGGGAGACCATTCTGATCGTCCGGGAAAACGGGCAGTGGAAGGTGCGGGCCGGCTGGGGCCGCGGGACGGACGGAAGGCCATGACGTGGGTCCGTGAAACCCTTCTCTTCGCGGCGGGCATCACCCTCTTTCTCTTCGGGATGATGCGCCTGAGCGAAGAGGTCCAGAGATACCTCAGCAACGTCCGGATCCGCCAATATTTCCGGCTGGCCGTCGAGAGACCCCTGTACGGCCTGGTCACGGGCATCGTCACGACGGTTCTCTTCCAGAGCAGCACGGCCACCTCCGTGCTCGTCGTCGGCATGGTGAGCGCCGGCCTCATGAGCTTCTACCGGTCCCTGGCGATCATCCTCGGGGCCGACGTGGGCACCACCGTCACCGTCCAGCTCGTCGTCTGGAAGGTCACCGAGATCTCCCCCTTGATCGTGTTCTGCGGGGGCATGCTCTGGTTCTTCGGGCAGCAGCGCTGGAAGAAGATCGGCGAGGGGGTCTTCTATTTCGGCCTCATCTTCTTCGGCCTCGAGCTCGTCTCCATCGCCACGGCGCCCTTCAAGGACAGCGCGGCCCTGCGCGAGGTGTTCCGATGGGCGGACAACCCCCTGCTGGGCCTGGCGATGGGCATCGTCGCGGCCTCGGTCATCCACTCCTCGGCCATCCCGATCACGATCCTCGTCATCCTGGCGCAAAACGGTGTCATCACCCTGTACCACGCCCTGCCGATCGTCTTCGGCGCCAACATCGGCACGGCGATCACGGCCCTGCTGGCCAGCCTCGTGGCCAACGTCAACGGCAAGCGCACCGCCCTGGCGCACTTCCTCTTCAAGCTCTTCGGCGCCGTGTTCTGCCTGCTGGCCTTCCCGCTGTTCATGCGGATCGTGGCGGTTCTCTCCCCCGACGTGGCCCAGCAGATCGCATACGGGCACCTGCTGTTCAACGTGTTCATCGTGGCGTTCTTCTTTTTCTTCCTGCAGCCCTTCTCCTATCTCGTGGAGAGGATCGTCCCCGGCAGGGTCGAGACGCTGCCCATCTGGCCCGAGTATCTCGACGACCGCTCCCTCCAGGACCCGGCTACGGCCCTCGAGCAGGTCCGCAAGGAGCTGCGCCGCCAGATGTACCTCGTCCAGCGGATGTGCGCGGCGAGCATGAACCTCATCCCCCATTTCGGCGAGGGTCGGGCGCGCGACATCCGCTATATCGAGCTGGTCGTGGACAACCTGAGACGGGAATTGAACCGATACCTGATGAAGATCTCCAGGGGCGGGCTGAGCGCGGAGCTTTCCCGGAAGCTCTTTGCCTATTCCGGGATTTCCGACGACATCGAGCGGATCGGCAACCACGCCGTCTACGTCGTGGATCTGGCCCGGGAGCGCCACCGGGGCAACATCGAATTCACGCGGTGGGCCTTCGCGGAGGTCGAGGAGATCGCCGATCTGATCAACCGAAACATGGCAGATGCCGTCTCCCTGCTGGACGGGGCCGACACCGAGCTGATCACGAGGATCTTCGCCCGGGAGGACCGCATCGACCGTCTCGTGCGGGAGGCCCGCAGGCGGCACCAGGAGCGCTACCTGTCCTGTATCTGCCAGCCCGAGGCCGGGCCCATCTACATCGAGATGCTCATCCGTCTCGAGCGCATGTCCGATCACTGCGAGAACATCGCGGAGTATGCACGGGACCTCAAATAAAGGGTCGAGGTGCGCGGACCGAGGGACAAAAGAAGTCCTCGAGCCTTGATCCTCGATCCCCGCTCCTAACGCAGCCTGACGCTGCTCGCCTGCGGGCCACGCAGGCCCTGCTCCTCGACGAACACCACGGCCGTTCCCACCTGCATGTCCTCGAACTGTTCGTCTCGGACGCTGTTGCGGTGGAAGTAGACGCTTCTTCCGTCCGCAGCGGTGATGAAGCCGTAGCCCGCCTCCCGGTAGAGCGACGCCACCCGCCCGCGAGGCGGCTCCTCGTGGCGCTTGACCTCCCCCCGTCTCCTGCGCGCATGGGCCTGGAGCCTCCGCAGGGCCGCTTCGAAGGCGAGGTGGATCGCCCGGTGGAGGTCCTCGTGGGCCTCGCGCCGGATGACGATGTCCTTGCCGGGCATGGCCAGGTCGATCCTGGCGTTGTAGACCGTGCCGGAGTTGCGGTTGCGGTGCGGGACCTCGATCAGCACCCGGCAGCTCATCATGTCGCGATGGAACTTGTCGAGTTTCTCGGATTTTTTCAGGATGAGCCGCTCGATGTCGCCGGGGATCTCGCAGTTGCGGGAGGTGATCTGGAGAGGGATGCATGCCATGGGGTTCCCTCCGGGTGAAGTGATTTCACGATAACACGGGGACCGGCGCGCGTCAAGAACGGCTCCGTCGGTGAAACGGCGCGGATGACGGTGCTCTACTAATTTGACATTCCCGGAACCCATCCGATAGAAGGAAGCATTGCGGCGGCGGTTTGACTGTTCGACCGCGCCCTTCGAGGCCGCCCCGCACCGGGATCCCGCGGACCGCCCGTCAGCCGCCGGCGTTGAAGTCGTCATCGTGCTGCAGACCCAAGAGGCTTGCGATGCCTGCAAAGCGACCCCATAAGCCGTCAGCCGGGAGAAAGAAGGCTGCCGGTGCGATCCCCGGCGCGAAGCCGCGACAACGCGTCAGCGGGCCGGCGGGTGCGAAGCGCGGTCCCGGGCGGCCCGCGTCCCCGCGCAACGGCGACGGGGTGTATGCGAGCCTCTTTCGGGACAGCCACACCGTCATGCTGATCATCGATCCCCGGGACGGCAGGATCGTGGACGCCAACCGGGCCGCCGTGCAATTCTACGGCTACACGGCCCGAAAGCTCAAGGCCATGCGGATCGGCGAGATCAACCTGCTCGACGAGGGGCCGCTCAACGGGGAGATGCAGCATGCCGCCGGGCGGAAGAAGCGGCATTTCCGGTTCCGGCACCGGCTCGCCGACGGCGAGATTCGCGACGTCGAGGTCGCCAGCGGCCCGATCCTCCTCGGGGGCAGAAAGCTCCTCTATTCCATCATCCGCGATGTGACGGAACGCAGGCGGGCCGATGAGGCCCTCCGCGACAGCCTCGAGACGGCAGGGGCCATGCTCAATGCCGTGACGGAGTCCTTCGCCCTCATCGACACGGAGGGGCTCGTGCTGGCGGCAAACGAGACCTTCGCCCGGAGGCTCGGCACGACGCCGGACGCCGCGATCGGGACGTCCGTCCACCGGTATCTGGGCAAGGACCTGGAGGATCACCGCAGGGAGCGCCTCGCGGAAGTGATCCGCTACGGGCACCCGATCCGCTTCACCGACGAGCGGGAAGGCCGCTGGCTGGAACACAGCATCTACCCCATCTTCGATTCCCGGGGCCGGGTCGGCCGGCTGGTCCTCTACGCGCAGGACATCACCGACCGGAGGCGCTCGGAAGAGGCCCTGAAGCAGAGCGAGGCGCTCCTGAGAAGCATCTTCCAGGCCGCCCCGATCGGGATCGGCATCGTCTACGACCGGGTGCTCGGCTGGACCAACGACCAGATGGCGGCCATGCTGGGCTACGCCGCGGAGGAACTGGCCGAGAAGAGCGCCCGCATATTGTACGACAGCGACGAGGAGTTCGAGCGTGTCGGACGCGAGAAATACGTCGAGATCCGGAAGGGCGGCACGGGCGTGATCGAGACCCGGTGGCGGCGCAGGGACGGCAGGATGCTGGATGTCCTGCTGAGCTCGAGGGCCATAGACCCCCGGAACCTCTCCGCAGGGGTCGTCTTCACGGCCCTGGACATCACGGACCGGAAGCGCAACGAGGAGGCTCTGCAGCGCTACCAGGACGAGCTCGAGCAGCGGGTGATGGAGCGCACCTCGGAACTGATGGCGGCCAACCAGGCCCTCATCCTGGAAATCGAGGACCGCACCCGGGCCGAAACGGCCCTGCGGGATTCCGAGCGACGTCTTTCGGACATCATTGCCTTTCTGCCGGACCCGACCTTCGTCATCGACCGCGACGGCCGGGTGATCGCTTGGAACCGATCCATGGAGCAGATGACGGGGGTCGCGGCGAAGGACATGCTCGGCAAGGGGAATTACGAATACGCCCTGCCGTTCTACGGGGAGCGAAGGCCGCTGCTCATCGACCAGGTCCATGCGCCCGACGAGTCCCTCGAGGCCCGTTACGCGAAAGTGCTGCGGTGCGGGGAGATGCTGTTCGGCGAAAGCTACATCACCGTGCGCGGCAAGCAGAGGATCTATCTTTCCGGCACTGCGGCGCCGCTCTACGACTCGCAGGGAAATCTCGTCGGCGCCATCGAATCCATCCGGGACATCACGGAGCGAAAGCGCGCCGAGGAGGAGCTGCGCTACCGAGACGCCATCCTCGAGGTCGCCAGCTTCGCGGCCGAGCGGTTCCTGAAGTCGCCTTCCTGGGAGACGGACATCCGGGAGGTCCTGGCCCGGCTGGGCACGGTCACCGGCGCGAGCCGCGTCTACCTCTTCGAGAACCGGTTGTCGGAAGAGGGGGTCCTTCTCACGAGCCAGCGCTACGAGTGGGTTGCGGACGGCATTGCCCCTCAGATCGGCAATCCCGCGCTCCAGGATTTTGCCATGGAGAGGGAGGGCTTCGGCCGCTGGGTCGAAACGATGCGGCAGGGCGGCCACCTCTTCGGCCCCGTCCGGGAATTCCCCGAAAGCGAGCGCGGGCTTCTGGAATCCCAGGATATCCTTTCCCTCGCCGTCGTGCCGTTGTATCTGGGCGACCGGTGGTGGGGCTTCATCGGGTTCGATGACTGCGCCGAGGAGAGGCAGTGGACCGACGTGGAGATCGAGGCCCTGAGCGTCGTGGCCAGCACGCTGAGCGCGGCCCTGTCGCGGAAGCACGCGGAGACGAGGCTGATGCAGACCTCCGAGCGGCTCTCCGTCGTCCTGGAGTCGCTGCCGATCGTGACCTTCACCTCCTCGGGCGGGACGGCGGAGGAGATCACCTACATCAGCGGGACCGTGGAGGAGCTCACGGGCTTCCGGCCAACGGAGTTTCTGGCAGATGCGGGCTTCTTCCTGGAGCATGTCCACCCCGACGACCGGCACGCCGTGCGTGTCTGCCACCAGGCCATCGGCGCGAAGGGGATGTGCCGATGCGAGTTCCGGTTCCGAACCGCCGACGGTTCATACCGATGGTTCTCCGAGTTCTGCCGCCTCGTCCGCGGCCCCGGGGGCTCGGTGGGCCACATCGTGGGGATGTGGCAGGACGTGACGGAGGAAAAGCGGATTCTCCAGGAGTCCAACACCCGCCTGCAGCAGGTGATCCAGGCGCACAAGCTGGCCTCCCTGGGGGAGATCGTGGCGGGGGTCGTCCACGAGATCAACAACCCCAACAGCTTCATCGCCTACAACATCCCGCTTCTGGAGGAGATCTGGAAGCTCTGCGAGCCGGTCCTGGCCGAGCATGCCGCCGCCAACCCCGGGTGGGGAAGTCGCGGCGTGCGTTACGAGGAGCTGCGCAACGACATGGCCGAGATCATCCATGCCTTCCGGATCGGCTCGGACCGGATCAACCGGGTCGTGTCGAACCTGAAGGATTTCGCCCGCATCGACGAGGGGTACCGGGCAAGGCCCCTCTCGGTGAACGACGTGGTGGAAAACACGCTCATGATCGTGGGCGGGCAGATCCGTCGCTCCGTCTCCAAGCTGGACCTGGACCTGGGCGCAGGCCTGCCGCAGGTCCACGGCCACTTCCAGAAGCTCGAGCAGGTGCTGGCCAACCTGCTCGTGAACGCGCATCAGTCGATCCCGGACAAGGAAAAGGGGCGTATCCGCATCGTGACGCGCCACATCCGGCGGCTCGGGGCCGTGATCGTGTCCGTCGAGGACAACGGCCGCGGCATGACGCGGTCCGTCCTCGACCGGCTCTTCGAGCCCTTTTTCACGACGCGCCGGGACACGGGCGGCACCGGCCTGGGGCTCTCCGTCTCCTACGGCCTCATCCGGGAGCACCAGGGGGTGATCGGCGTCCTTTCCCGCCCGGGCATCGGGAGCCGCTTCACCGTGTTTCTGCCCCTCAGGCAGGACGTCCCGCTGAACCTGCGGCCGCTGATTCTGCCCCTCGGGAGCGATGCCGGGAAGGTGGAGGAACTCCAGATGCAGATCAGCGGCATCGACGAAGAATTCCCCGATGGGTCCGGTCGAGGCGGACCGTCGGCGGACCGACTGACGGAATACCTGGAACAGCACCCGGAGGTGGACGTCGCCCTGCTGTTCCACCCCGCGACGGGAGGCGATCCGGCGGCGTATTTGAACGTCCTGCGCGAAAGGCACCCGCTCATCACCACGATCGCGTGGGGAGGCGAAGAGAAGGACTTCATGGGGCCGGGCGGGGAGAAGCCCGATATCCACCTTGAGGGCCCGCCCGACATCGGGAAACTCAAGGAGGCCCTCGACGGGCTGACGCGGCAGAGATTCTAGGGCAGAGCGCAGAGGGGAAAACGGTCTGTTCCCTCTCCCATCGCCCCGTGTGGCCTGAAAGCCGGGGAAACGAAAAGAACCAAAGAAACGAAACGGACGGGTGCGGTATGAAGATCCTGGTCGTCGACGACGAGGCCGTGACCCTGTCGTCCATGAAGAGGCTCCTGCGCTGGCAGGGCATCAGGGACGTGGAGACCTGCGACAGCGGCAAGGAGGCCATCCGGCGGATCAAGGAGGGCGATTACGATCTCGTGCTGCTGGACCTCCTGATGCCGGAGGTCGACGGCATCCAGGTACTCGAGGCCGCCAAGCCCTTCAAGCCCGGCACGGAGTTCATCATCATCACGGCCGTCGATGTCGTTGCGCAGGCCGTGAAGGCGATACGCCTCGGCGCGTACGATTATCTCGTCAAACCCGTGGACAACGAGCACCTCATGAGGGTCCTCGAGCGGGCCTACGAGCGCAAGGGGCTCCTGGCGGGGATGAACCTCGCCCGGCAGGCCCGCGATACCCGCCAGCCCGACGGCTTCGCGGCGATTGTGACCGCATCCCCGCAGATCCGGGCGCTGCTCTCCTACGCCCAGATCATGGCCAAGGGGGGAAACCCCATCCTGATCACGGGGGAGTCGGGGACGGGCAAGGAGCTCCTGGCGCGGGGAATCCACCTCGAGGGTCCCTCGCCGTCGGGGCCCTTCGTGGCCGTCAACATCTCCTCCATCCCGGAGACGCTTTTCGAAAGCCAGTTTTTCGGGCACATCAAGGGGGCCTTCACGGGGGCCCTGAGGGATTACGAGGGATTCTTCGAGCAGGCCGACGGGGGCACGCTCTTCCTCGACGAGATCGGGGAATTCCCGCAGCAGATGCAGTCGAAACTCCTGCGCGTGCTGGAGGAGAAGACTTTCACGCGCTTGGGCGAGACGAAGCCCATCCGGGTCGACGTGAGGATCATCTCTGCGACCAACAAGGATCTCGACAAGGCCTGCCAGGAAGGGAAGTTCAGGCTCGATCTCATGTACCGCCTGCGCTCGGCCCAGATCCACCTTCCGCCGCTGAGGGAGCGCAAGGATGACATCCCCGTGCTGGCACACCATTTCCTCAAGCTGGCGGCAGAGAAACACGCCAAGCCGCTGCACGGGTTCAGCCCCGAGGCGATGGACATCCTGATGCGCCGAGATTACCCCGGCAACGTGCGGGAACTGGCGCAGGTCGTCGAGAACGCGGTCCTGCTGGCCGACACGGCCACCGTCATGCCGCGGCACCTGGGGGAGGAGATCGCCGCCCCGCCCCTGTATGCCCGCAGCCTCTGCAGTCTCAAGGAGAACTACGAGACCCACGTCCTGTACGTGCTCCATCACACCCGGGGCGACCGCAAGCAGGCGGCCCAGATCCTGGGGATCACGGTCAGGCAGCTCCAGAGAAAGCTCGTGGAGATGCGCCGGAACCCCCGCTGGAAAATGCTCCTGGGCGACCTTTAGGTCACGAAAGGGGACATAAAGGTCACTTCGAAATACCATCATTGATTTCAATGGTTTATGGCGTAGCGGGGAGACTGCTGACCTCCCGCTTTCCGCAAAATGGTATGTTTTGATACCCGGCTTCCCGCCCACCGGCTGACCGCCCCCGGCGATTTGATCTTTTCCCACGAGCACTTGACAATCTTTTCACCCCCGCGGTTTCGTGGCATCGCACTTGCTAAATCAGAGTACGGAATTCAGAAAATGATTCCGCATTCCGATCTGTTCGTGGTTCCGGCACGGCCCACGACGCGGGTCGGCCGGTTCGATCAACGAAGCAGCCCCGTGAGGCTTCAGCCGCGCGGGTCCTGGATGGAAGGAGCCAAGAGATGAAATTGCTGGCGGCAACCGGCGGGCGGAGGGAGATCAGGCCGGGCAGGCAGACCGACATGGAGTCCAATATCGTTGATACCATGCGCCGATATTTCCAGAGCGACGGGGGAAAATCGAAGAGGGACCTGGAGTTCGCGATCCTCAACTCCGTGAAACGTTACTTCGAGGGCAAGCCTCTGGGAAAAGTCAGGTAGCCCGAAGAGGCAAAACGGGCGTTTCACCCGGACGGAATCATGATTCTCCTCAATTTCCTCGCAATGTCTATTCTGGATGCTCTCGACCGGATCGAGGCCTGGAGCGAATCCGCGATCCTGGACAATGAGGACAGCCCAACGATCACGGCCCTGGGCCTGCTTCTGGCGCTGCTGTTCGGGGTGTGGCGTCGTTATGCCCTTTGCCTGTTCCGGATCGGTGGAAATGCCCACGAGCCGCGGCAGGCGGGTTGTGCGGGGCGCAGGGGCCCGTGCGGCGACCGAAGGGATACCGCGGAGTACCGCTTCGACACCCAGGGCCGCCTGGTCGATATCCCCCAGGGGGCCGAGAGACTGCTGGGGTCGGACCGCGAGTCCGTCATCGGGACCCTGTTCAGCCGCTTCCTGCTGGAAAAGGACGTGCCCCCCGTGATCGAGGCATTCATCCGCGTTCTGCGCGGAGAGAGCGTTGCCGGTCTCAGGGTCCTCCTGCGAAGGGCCGACGGCTTCCTGGTGCCGGCCCGAATGGACCTGCACCCCGTCGTCCGGGCCGGGGCGATCGAGCAGGTGCGCGGCGTGCTCAGGACCCAGCCCGGGCGAACCTCGCCTGTGCGAAGGGACGCCGTCCGACAGGGCTCGTGCGTCTACGTCTTCCGCAAGGGGGCGATGCTGTACGTCAATCCCCGCTTCGCGGAGAACTGCGGTTACGGCCGGGACGAGCTTTCGTCCCTTGACCCGATGCAGATCATCCACCCCGCCGACCGGTCCCGGGTCCGCCGGAACAACATCGGCCTGTTGAAGGGAGAGCCGGGTTCCTCCTGCGATTTCCGGATCGTCACGAGAGATGGGCGCGTGCGTTGGGTCCGCACCAGGGTCCGACCCGTGACGTACCGGGGGGAGAAGGCCCTCCTCGGAACCCTTGTCTTCATGCCCGCCAGGGAACAGCCCTCGCAGAGCCGCGGGGGGGCCGGCGAGCACAGGGCTGCATCCGCCCGCTGCGGCTTTTCCGCATCGGCTTGAGACCGGATCGGTCCGTTCACCCTGCCTCACCCGGATTGTCAGCCGCCCGCAGCATGACCGAAGGCCGAGCGGAACAATCTGCATCCGACCCTTTTCTGACGGCGCGCAACAAGCCCCGGCGCCTCGAGGGGCCGCAGGGTCAGGACAGAAGGGTGCAGGGACGTCATGAGGAATCGCATGAACAACATCACGCCCAGGGAGGCCGTGCTCTGGCGTCCCCGGGGCGATGAAGGCGGCGTCGAATGCTACCTCTGCAATCATCACTGCAGGGTTGCGGTCGGGGGGTACGGCGTCTGCGGCATGCGCGAGAATCGGGACGGGAAGCTCTGGACCCATGCCTACGGTGAGCTGATCGCCGCCCACGTGGACCCCATCGAGAAAAAACCTCTGTACCATTTCCTGCCCGGTACCGCCTCGTTTTCCGTCGCCGTCATGGGCTGCAACTTCAAATGTTCTTTCTGCCAGAACTGGCGGATCTCTCAGATCTCGGTCCGCGACGGTTCGGCGGCCGAGGGGTTCCGGATGCGGCCGAAGGATGTCGTGGAGACCGCCCTCGCGCAGCACTGCCGGAGCATCTCCTACACCTACACGGAGCCGACGATCTTTTTCGAGTATGCCTACGACATCTCCCGCCTGGCCCGGCTCGAGGGGCTGGCCAACGTCTTCGTCACGAACGGCTTCATGACCACGGAGGCCCTCGAGGTCATCGCCCCTTTCCTGGATGCCGCAAACGTGGACCTGAAATCCTTCCGGGAGGATTTCTACAGGAAGGTCTGCAAGGGCCGGCTCATGCCCGTACTGGAGTCCATCCGCTTCATGAAGAAGCTGGGCATCTGGATCGAGATCACCACCCTGGTCATCGCCGGCTCCAACGACAGCGAGGAGGAGCTTTCGGACATCGCCCGTTTCATCGCCGAGGTGGACCGGGACATCCCTTGGCACATCAGCCGCTTTCACCCCGATTACCGGATGATGGGCGTCGGCGCGACCCCCCTCGAGACGCTGCGGAGCGCCGTTGCGATCGGCAGGAAGACCGGGCTCCGTTACATCTACCTCGGAAACGTGGTGGGAGAGGCGGCCGAAACCCTCTGCCCCGGCTGCTCGAGCCCCGTGATCCGGCGCCGGGGCTTCTGGCTGGAGCGAAATGATCTGCGCGACGGACAGTGCCCGCGCTGTGGCACCCGCATTGCCGGGGTCTTCCAAGAGCGGCGTGCTCAGCCGGCACCGGGGGGACAAAGGGCACAGGTGTCGGGGAACCGGTAAAACCTTCCCTGTCCTCGTATGTTCTGTCGCCTGACACCTGCCGGATTCTCCATGGCCTCTCTCCGCCATACCGTTCCGATAAGACGAGGGCCTGTCGATTCCACTTTCTTCCAGAATCCGGCGAGAGACCCTGTCGCCGCGTGTCAAACGCGGCGATCTTGCCGTCTCCATGCGATTGCCGTGCCCCTGCAGGCGCTCCCGAGAAACCGCTGTCTCGCATCCCCTCCCTCGACGGGTGGGGATGCCTCACCCCTGACCTCTGCGAGGTCAGATGCTCGCAACGACCCGTTCAAGCGGCGTCGCTGCTTCTTATCGCTGGATTCGGGGATCAGACACAGTCTCTACAAGGGGATCCTGCGGGATTTTTCTTGCTTTTGGAAGCCCGGAATGCTATCAGAAAACCTGCATTTTACCCCGTCCATCGGTCAGCGGCAACCAACCAATCGATTCCAAAAGCGGCAGCGTCAGGACCCGGGCAACCTCCAGCGTTTCTTTCTTTGGACTTTTCCAGGGTTGGCACATGACGGCGGATCACGCCTCCTTGGCGCCATCTGCGCGGGGCAGACCTGTACCGGTTTGCAGTGCCTTGGGGCGAGCCGCGACCCCCTTTCGAACTTTCGGAACACCCGTGGTGCTGATCGTGCCGGGTGGCCCTTCGGGAGTGATCCCCTGCGCCCAATGCCTGAACGGGGCGCGTCCCACAGGCCCCGCCTTGCAGGCCGGTTTGGGGCGCACAATCATGCTTGGTACCTTCCTTGCCGCAAAGCCCCGCCCCTGCGGGCGGGGAGCTTCACTTGACGGTGTGCCCGGAAGAGACGAAATTCAGCGCAAGAAGTGTCCGGACATCAACGATAACCTGAAAGCGGGTGAACCCGGGGCCACAGAGTGGAACGTGCCCCAATCCAGGTCCTCGACGGGAATGATCCGAGTCCTGCATTCAATCGTTGCGGTCTTCAAAGGAGGGACGGTTATGACTGTTTTCAGGAATTACGCCGAGACCAAGAACAGGAGGCCCGGCCCGCTCAATGGGATTCGGGTCCTCGAAGTCTGCACGCTGCTCTTCGGGCCCGCGGGTCCGTCGTTCCTGGCCGAGCTGGGCGCCGAGGTCATCAAGATCGAGCTGCCCCCCGTGGGGGACGTGACCCGCTCGCTCAACCCCTTCGGCTGGTTCTACAAGGAGCAGGGGCCCATGTTCATCCACATCAACCCTGACAAGTACTACATGGCCCTGGACCTGCACATCGACATGGCCCAGCAGATCTTCAAGGAGCTCTGCGCCAAGTCCGACGTGGTCGAGTTCAACCTCAGGCCCGCCGTCACCAACCGCTGGAACATCGGCTACGAGGAGATCAAGAAAGTCAACCCCGGCATCATCTACATCGAGAAGAACGGATTCGGCCAGTGGGGCCGCTACGCCGAGGAGGACCGGCCTTCCAACGACGGGGCCGCCCAGGCCCTGTCGGGCTACGCCTGGCTGTCGAGCTTCGCCGGCCAGCCGCCCCTGAAGCAGAGCATCTGGATCTGCGACGTCTTTGGGGCCATGATGGGCGAGGTGGCCGTGCTCTCCGCCCTGCATTACCGCAGGCGCACGGGCAAGGGCCAGTACATCGAAATGTCCCAGAGCGAGAACATCATGCGGGCCATGACCTGGGCGTGGCCCTACCAGCAGGTGACGCAGAAGCACGCCGAGCCCTCGGGCAACCGGGACCAGTGCATCTGCCCCGCCGACACCTTCTACTGCAAGGACGGGCAGTTCGTGGCCCTCGCCGCACCGGCGCCCGACGAGTTCAAGGGCCTCTGCGCGGCCATGGGCAAGCCCGAGCTGGCCGCCGACCCGCGCTTCAAGGACCACGAGACTCGCCTCAAGGACGAAAACGCCCTGGCCATCCTCAAGATCATCGCCGACTGGGCCGCCGGCAGGACGGCCGACGAGGTCGAGCGGCTAGGGGTCAAGCACGGCTTTGCGGCCTCCCGGGTCTTCTCGGCCAAGGACGAGTGCGAGGACCCGCACCGCCGGGCCCGGGGCGCCGTCAAGGAGATCGACGACCCGATGTACGGGCAGTACATCGACCACGAGATCCCCATCAACATGTCCAAGACTCCGCCCAAGCACCGCTGGTCGGTCCGGCCCGTCGGGTTCGACAACGACTACATCATGACGAGGATCCTCGGCCGCAGCGAGCAGCAGCTCAAGGAGCTCTACGGCCACGGGGTGCTCGGGAAGTGGAAGGACCAGCAGGGCCGCAGGCCGCCGTCCGACTGGGACGGCCAGTCCGGCGCCATCTTGAGGAGGTGATCAGCCATGGCAGACTACAAGAGAGCGAAATGGGCGGCCTGGGCGGACCACATCCGCTCCCTGGACGACCCTGCAAAGAGTTTCGAGAAGCCCGAGGCCCTTGATGACCTCGTCGTGATCGACCTGAGCTCCCGCAGTATGGCGGGCTGCTTCTGCTCGTCGCTTTTGGCCGAGCTGGGCGCCGAGACGATCCGCATCGAGCCACCGGGCGGCGACCTGATCCGGACCTACTCCCCCGGCGGCATCATGGTGAAGGACACGGGGCTCGCCTACCTGCAGGAGGGGCGCAACAAGCACCACGTCACCCTGAACATGGAGAGCGCCGAAGGCCGCGAGATCTTCAAGTCCCTCGTCGGGGGCGCCGATGTCCTCATCGAGACCTACCCCGCCGGGACGATGGACAACTGGGGGCTGGGCTACGCGGAACTCGAGAAGCTCAACCCGCGCCTCATCATGTGCTCCATCACGGGCTACGGCCAGTTCGGGCCCGACAGCGAGCGCAAGCTCTACGACTACGACAACGTCTCCCAGGCCCGCTCCGGGATCCAGTACTGCACGGGCGAGGTGCTGCCCGAGGGCAAGACCGTGAAGGACATGCCCTGGGCCGTTCCCACCAAGGCGGGGCCCCACATCGCCTGGGCCGTGTCGGGAACCTTCGGCGCCATGGGGATCCTATCGGCCCTCTACCACCGCGGCAAGACCGGTGAGGGTCAGGCCATCGACGTCTGCACGCCCGAGGCCTACAGCCGCCTCGCGGACTACCAGCTCATGTGGTACGCCCACGCCGGCGTGATCGCCGAGCGCTTCGGCAGCCTCGACACGGCGCTGTGGCTCTACGGGTTCTTCCCCACCAAGGACGGCGGTGTCTTCCTGGGCGGCCTGCGGCTCGAGATGTGGAAGGCCTTCGTCGACATCATCGGCAAGTACGACGAGTGGAAGGCCGGGGAGTGGACGACCCTGGCGCCCTTCATGAAGAAGGACTGGCAGCTCAAGTACCAGTCCATGATCGACCCGGAGACGAGAAAGTACACGAGCGAGGAGCTGACCCAGAAGTCCGTCGAGTACGCCAAGAGCGGGCGCCTGGCCCCGATCACGCCGGTGGTGGCCGAGATCGTCTCTCCCTGGAAGGCCATGCACGACGAGAACTGGCAGGACCGAGGGATCTTCACCCCGGTCCAGGACCCCGTCTACGGCTCCGTCCTGTGCGCGCAGTCCCAGTGGAAGGCCACGGAGACGCCCCCGCGGACGAAGTGGGCCTGCCGGCCCGTCGGCTACGACAACGGCCACGTCTACCTGAAGTACCTCGGCTACGGGCCCGCGAAGCTCAAGGAGCTCGAGGGCAAGGGGATCATCTGAAGAAGTGGCGGAAGCGAAGGAAGTTGGAGAAGTGAAGATATAAGAACAGTCATTGCGAGCAACAGACCCCGACTTCGCTCGGGGTTATCGATGGAAGAAACAGCGCCGATCCGTCATTGCGAGGAGGGCGTGAGCCCGACGCGGCAATCCCTTGAATTCATTGAGATTGCTTCGCTTCGCTCGCAATGACGAAATAGACGAACCAACGAAACAAGGGGTGAACACATCGGGGGTACGGGCCACCGGGGCCATGGGGGTCTGATCGAAAAAAGGGTCGCCCCGGCCCCGTGCCCCTTGAAAACTCATAACTCGTAACTCAAAACTCACAACTGTGTAACCTAATTCCTGGGAGGGAGTTACAGTTTCATGTCTCTAGGCATTCCCCTGACGGACGCGGAAAAGGCAAAGTTCAACACCCTCGACAAGGACACCGTCGAGTACTTGATGATCCGCTACAACAGGGTCAACCGCTGGGTCATCGCCGACATGATCCGCCGCAGCGCCTACCACTTCCCCGACAAGACGGCCATGATCTTCGCCGACCGGAAGATGACCTACGCCGAGATGGAGGGGGAATGCAACCGCGTGGCCAACGCGCTCATCGACCTCGGGGTCAAGAAGTACGACCGCGTGGCGATCCTGGCGCACAACACGATCGACCACGTGCTGACCTGGTTCGGCTGCTGCAAGGCGGGCGCCGTGTACCTGGCCATCAATTACCTGCTGCGGGGCAAGGACATCGCCTACTGCATCAACCACTCCGAGAGCAGGCTCTTCATCGTGGAGGACGCGCTCTACGATCTCGTGAAGGACGTCCTCGACGAGATGCCCACCGTGAAGACCTGGATCTGGTCCCGCCAGGGCGCGGGCAAGCCGCCCGTGAGCGAGAAGTTCAAGGACTTCGAGCCCTGGTACCGGGCCTACCCCGCGACGGAGCCCGACACGATCCTGCGCATCGAGGACCCCGTGCAGATGACCTACACGAGCGGCACCGAGTCGCTCCCGAAGGGGGTCATCATCTCCAACCAGGCCCTCATGGCCCAGTACATGGGCTGTATCGTCGACGGACAGTACGACGAGGACGACGTGCAGGTCAACGCGCTGCCCATCTACCACTGCGCCCAGCGCGATGTCTTCATGAACCCCGTCTTCTGGGTGGGGGGCACGAACATCCTCATCGCGCCCGACATCGGCCAGATCCTGAAGAACATCGCCGACTACAAGGCGACCATGTTCTTCGCGCCGCCCACGGTCTGGATCGGGCTGCTGCGGCACCCGGATTTCGGCAAGTACGACCTCAAGAGCCTCAAGAAGTGCTACTACGGGGCCTCCATCATGCCCGTGGAGATCCTCAAGGAGATCATGGAGAAGTTCCCGGGCTCGGGGATCTGGAACTACTACGGCCAGACGGAGCTGGCGCCCTATCACACGGTGCTCAAGGCCAAGGACGCCATGCGCAAGCTGGGATCGGCCGGCATGGGCGGCCTCAACATGGAGACGAGGCTCGAGGACGACAGCTTCAACCCCATCACGCAGCCCGGCGTGCCGGGCGAGATCTGCGGCAAGGGGCCCCACGCCCTCATGATGTACTTCAAGGACCCCGAGAAGACCGAGGAGGCCATGAAGGGCGGCTGGTTCCACTCGGGCGACGTGGGCATCATGGACGAGGACCGCTACATCACGGTGGCGGACCGCAAGAAGGACATGATCAAGACGGGCGGCGAGAACGTGCCCACCCGAGAGGTGGAGGAGGCCATCTACAAGGACCCGCGCGTCCAGGAGGTGGCCGTCATCGGGGTGCCGCACCCGAAGTGGGTCGAGGCCGTCACGGCCGTCATCGTGCCCAAGGCGGGGCAGACGATCACCGAGAAGGAGATCATCGAGCTGTGCCGCAAGGAGCTGGCGGGCTTCAAGGTCCCGAAAGGCATCGTCTTCGTGCAGGCCCTGCCCAAGACCCCGACGGGCAAGATCCTCAAGCGCGACATGCGCGTGACGTACAAGGACATGTTTGAGAAAGAAAAGGCGTAAGGCAGAAGGCAGAAGGCAGAAGGCAGAAGGCAGAAGGCAGAAGGCAGAAGGCAGATTCCCCTGTCACCCCCCTTTTTCAGGGGGCTGTGTCGCAATATTGAAAAACGCCGAAATCATGTCATTCCCGCGGAAGCGGGAATCCAGAAGTCATTGAAAAGACTGGATTCCGCATCGCGCTGCGCCTGTGCGGAATGACAACATCGGAAGTGCGACACCGTCTCCAAAGGGGGGAAGGGGGGATTTCGACCCGACCGACGAAAAGAGCGAACAAACGCATACGTGAACGTCCTCCTGGTCAATCCCCCCTTCGGGGGCCGCACGGATCTGCCCCCGCTGGGGCTGCTGAGCCTGGCCGGGGCCCTGTTACGGGAAGGCGTGCCGGTCGAGATCCTCGATCTCGACCTGCGCGCACCGGCGGACCCGGCGGCCAGGCTCGACGAGGCCCTCGAGCGCCTGCAGCCGGCCGTCGTGGGCGTCACGGCCATGTCGGACAGCTTTTTTGCGGCGCTTGCAGTCTGTGCCGGGGTGAGATCACGGATGCCCCGATCCCTGACGGTTCTCGGCGGTATCCATGCCACGATCCTCCACGACCGGATCCTGCAGGAGCACGGGGAGGTCGACATCGTCGTGCGGGGGGAGGGTGAGACCGCGCTCTGCGAGATCCTGCGCGAGAGGGCGGCGGGGCGCACGCTCGACGGTGTCGCGGGCGTGTCGTTCAGGCAGGACGGGAAGGTCGTCTGCAACGGCCCCAGGGAGCCGGGGAACCTGGATGACGTCCCGGACCCGGCGCATCACCTGATCGACGGGGGCCGTTACTGGGCTCGTGTGATCGCCTCGAGCCGGGGCTGCCCGCGCCGGTGCACATTCTGCTCGATCCGCAGCCTCTACGGGGGGACCGTCCGCTACCGGCACCCCGAGAGGGTGATCGAAGAAATCCGCGGCCTCGGCTCGGCGGGGGCGCGCAGGATCTTTTTCTCCGACGACAACTTCACCGCAGACCCCCGACGGGTCTCCGCCCTGTGCCGCCGGATCGTCGGGGAGGGGTTTCACCGGCGCATCCGCTTCTTTGCCGAGGGGCGCATCGACGACATCTGCGACAACCCCATGCTGCCCGGCATCCTGGCCGATGCCGGGTTCGGGGCCCTGTACCTCGGGGCGGAATCGGGGTCGCAGGACATACTGGATTACTACCGCAAGGGGATCACGCCCTCGGACGTCGAGCGATGCGTTTCGCTCTGCGTGGAGCAGAACCTGACGCCCGTGGTCAGCTTCATCCTCTACGGGCCCCGGGACACGGCGGCGACCATGCGGGAGACCCTTGCGCTGGCGAGGCGCATCTTCGAAAACGGCGCCGAGATCGCCTACACGGAGATGCTGATTCCCTATCCCGGGACGCCGATCCAGGCCCGATTGCAGCAGGAGGGGAAATTCAGGCAAAAGGGCGGCGCCTACTATTTCGAATCCTACTGCGGACTTGTCACGGATGAGGTTCTCGGCCTGTTCTCCCTGGCGCGCCGGACGGCGGCGCTTCTGTACCGCAACGAGCCCTTCGCGCAGGACAGGAGGGTCTACCGGGAATTCGGTTTCCTGGACGAACTGCTCGCGGGAAAGGTCCCCGAGGGCCTCGTCGAATTCCTTGCGGGGTTGGTCGAAGGGTCTCCGGGAAGACGGGAGGCCGAGCGGCTTCACAGCGAGATTCTGCGCCTGATCGGTCCGGATGGGCAGACTCGACCGGGGGGCCTCACGACTGTCCCAGAACCAAAGACTCAAAATTCGTAACTCTAGACTGTCGCACCTGATGGACTCGGACAGACTGAGACAGATCTGGACAGACCGAAGGGAGGCACCATGATTCGGGAATACTTGATCGACGGGACGCCCATCGCCTGCTGGGTGAACGACGGCGGGTTCGCCGAGGGACGCAAGGGCATCGTCTTCGTGCCCGGTTCGGGCGGCGACCACACCCTGTGGGAGAACCAGTACAGGGCCCTGCAGGGCGAGTTCAATGTGGCCGCCGTCAACCTGCCGGGACACGGGCTCTCCGGCGGAGCGGGCGAGCGCGACGTCATGCGCTACGTGACATGGGTGAAGAAGACGATCGGCGCTCTGGGACTCAGGGGACCGGTCCTGGTGGGGCATTCCCTGGGGGCGGCGATCAGCCTGAACTTCGCCATCCATGAAGGGGCGATGCTCTCGGCGATCGTCCCCGTCGGGGGCGGCGTGAAGATGCCCGTCAATCCCGCGATCCTCGAGAAGATCCGCAGCGATCTGCCCGCCGTGATTGCGATGGTGGTGAAATTTGCCGTCTCCAGGCCGAACCGCGAGCTCGTGGGCACCTGGCTGCAGGAAGGGCTCGAAAAGGGGAATCCCGATATCCTGTACGGCGACCTCTTTGCCTGCGACAGGATGGACATCACGTCGGAGGTCGCGAAGATCGCGATCCCGACCCTCGTCGTCTGCGGGGACGACGACAAGATGACGCCGCCGGATCTCTCACGGTTCATCGCCGGCGCCGTGCCCGGGGCGAAGCTGGCCCTCATCGAGGGAGCCGGCCACTACGTGATGAGGGAGAAACCCGAGGCGTTCAACCGCGTCCTGGCGGAATTCGTGCGGGGATTGCCGTAGGTGAGCAAGGTAACAGGTAACAGGTAACAGGTAACAGGTAACAGGTAACAGGTTTCCAGTTACCAAAGACGTTTACCTGCTACCTGTCACCTGCCACCTGTGAGCGTCGATGGGAGGAGAGCAGATACAAAGTATAAAGCATGGCGGAGGTAATAATGGACTTCCAGAGTATTCTTTTCGAGCGCAAGGACGGGGTGGCCACGATCCGGCTCAACCGGCCGAAGAACTTCAACGCCATCGATTTCGGCCTGGGGAACGACCTGGCGCGGGCCCTGGAGATCTGCCACGACGACGACGGCATCCGGGTCGTCGCCCTCACAGGGGAGGGGAAGGCCTTCTGCTCGGGCGGCGATCTGCGGCTGTTCCGCGAGAAGATGGAGCCCCATCCGCAGGACATCGTCCGGCAGCTCATCAAGGTCTTCAACGTCATCATCATGGGGATCCGGCAGATGCCGAAGCCCGTCGTGGCCGTCGTCAACGGGCCCGTGGGCGGGGGCGGCTTCAGCCTGGCGGCCGCCTGCGACATCCGGATCGCCGCCCGCTCGGCCATCTTCCGCCAGGCCTACACGACGATCAGCCTCGTCCCCGACGGGGCGTGGACCCTCGTGGTGCCCATGCTGATCGGGTTCGGAAAAGCCACGGAGCTCGTCCTCCTCGATCCTGTGCTCTCGGCGCAGGAGGCGATGGAATGGGGCCTGGTGAACCGGGTGGTCGATGACGCCGATCTCTGGAAGGAGGCCGGAGAGATCATCGCTAAGCTCGCCGCCGGTCCGACCCGGGCCTTCGCCATCGCGAAGGAAAACCTCAACAACGCCATGCTGGGCCTCCTGTATCGGCAGCTGGAACTGGAGCGCTCGGGAATGATCGCCGCGGCCAAATCCAGCGACTACCGCGAGGGCCTCACGGCGTTCTTCGACAAGCGAGCGGCCGTGTTCCAGGGCAAATAGAAAAGGGCCTCTGCGATCCGCACTTCGCACGGCGCAGCTAACGAGAAACAGCTCTCACGCTTACCCTTGCTTGACGGGATGCTCCCACAGCTTCCCCTCCCTTACTCAAAACTGTCTTTCCGGTCAGACCGTGCCGGCGCCAGGAGGCAGGAATGGACTTCAAGACCATACAGGCCGTCGAACTTGCGGGGGGGATCGGCATCCTCACCCTCAACCGTCCCGAGCGCAGAAACGCCATCTCCATCGAGATGCGCCGGGAGATCCTCGGGTGCATGAAGACGTGGCGGGAATCGCCGTCGGTCGGGGTCATGATTGTCACGGGCGCGGGGGATGCCTTCAGCGCCGGGTTCGACCTCACCGAGTTCAGCCGTCCCGAGCTTTACAGCGAACTCTTCGAGACATCCTCGGCGTACCACCGGGACCTTTGGTATTTCCCGAAACCCACGATCGCCGCCGTCAACGGCCCGGCGCTGGCGGGCGGGTTCGACCTGTCGAAGCTCTGCGACATCCGGATCTGCTCCCCGAAGGCGGTCTTCGGGCACCCCGAGATCAAGTTCGGGATCCCCCCGCTGCTCACACCCCTGCGCTGGATCGTCGGCGAGGGGCTGGCGAGGCATCTCTGCTTCACGGGCAAGCGCGTGGATGCCGTCGAGGCCTGCCGCATCGGTCTGGTGAGCGAGGTCGTCGAGGGGGAGAGACTCCTCGAGCGCGCCGTGAAGATCTCCACGGAGATCATGGAAACACCGCCGGCCGCCCTGAAGCGGACCAAGCAGCTCATGATCGACGCCTCGGGTCTCGGCTTCGAGGAGTCCTTCTGCCTGGAGCACGACCGCGTGTTCCAGGAGTTCCTGTTGAAAAAGGCCTCGGAAAGCGCTAAGTAGCAGCGGACGCACAAGGAATCGGGCCCGCTCCAGGCCCACGGCCGCTCGAGTGACCGGGAAGTGATGCCACAAAAAATCCCCCTATCTCCGCCTTTTTTGAAGGCGGAGGGAAGGGGGATTTTCTTTTCCGATCCAAGGACCTCGTTCCCGGGGCCTCGATGCGGCTACTTCAGGCTGCTCAGGATGTCCCGCGCGATGATGAGACGCTGGATCTGGTTGGTGCCCTCGTAGATCGAGGTGATCCGCACGTCACGGGCGTAGCGCTCCACGGGGAACTCGTTGGTGTAGCCGTAGCCGCCCAGCATCTGGATGGCCCTGTGGCAGGCCCTCTCGGCCGCTTCCGTGGCATAGTACTTGGCCATGGAGGCCTCGCGGGCGAAGAACTTGCCCTGCTCCTTCTTGAAGGCCGCGTTCATGAGCAGCAGCCGCGCCGCCTCGAGCTCCGTGTAGCTTTCGGCGATCATCCACTGGATGGCCTGGAAGTTCGTGATGGGCTGGTCGAACTGGAAGCGGTTCATGGCGTACTTGGTGGCATACTCGATGGCCGCCTGCCCGATGCCCAGGCCCAGGGAGCCGATGCCGATGCGGCCGCCGGCCAGCTCGCCCACGGCGGTGCGGAAGCCGTCGTTGACCTTGCCCATGAGGGCCGTTTTCGGGACGCGGCAGTCCTCGAAGAGCAGCTCGTTGGTGGCCGAGGCGTGCTGGCCCATCTTGTGCTCGGCCCGCCCGATCGAGAACCCCTTGGTCCCGTTTTCGATCAGGAACGTGCTGATGCCCTTGCCCTTGGGGGCCTTGGGGTCGGTGACGGCCCAGACGACGAAGACACCCGCGTACTCGGCGCTGGTGATGAAGATCTTCGAGCCGTTGAGGACCCAGGAGTCGCCGTCGAGGACGGCCGTGGTCTTCATCCCCGAGGGGTCGGAACCCGCCATCGTCTCCGTCAGGCCGAAGCCGCCCGCATAGTACTCGCCCGAGGCGATCTTGGGGATGTAGGCCTTCTTCTGCTCCTCCGTGCCGATGGCCTGGATGACCTCGCAGACCATGTTGTTGACGGACATGGTCACGCCCGTCGAGGCGCACGCCTTGCCGATCTCGGTGACGGCCAGGCTGAAGGCGATGACGCCGGCCTCGGAGCCGCCGTACTGTTCCTTCACGTTGATGGCCATCAGGCCCAGCTCGCCGAGCTTCCTGAGGTTCTTCAGGAAGGTCTCCCGGTCGCCCTGCTGGTCGAGCTTCGCGGCGACGGGCTCGAGCTCCGCCTTGGCGAAGTTGCGCGCCGTGTCTTGTATCATTTTCTGGGTTTCCGTCAGTTCCAGATTCATAAGACGCTTGCCTCCCCTCTCCTAAGATTTAAAAGAGACGGTCATTGCGGGCGCAACGCCGATCTTCTTTTGCCCCTGAGCTCTCATCTGCAGCAAGCATCAAGGATCAAGCAGCAAGGCTTGAAATCCCCCTCTTTGCCCTTTTTTATAAGAGTCTGTGTCGCAATTCCGATGTTGTCGTTCCGCACAAGCGCAGCGCGATGCGGAAACCAGTCTTTTCAATCAGTTCTGGATTCCCGCTTGCGCGGGAATGACATGATTTCAGCATTCTTCACTATTACGACACAGCCTCCAGCGGGGGAGGGAAAGGAAAAATTTCTTGCCTTGATGCTTGTTGCCTGATGCTTGTGCCTGTCAATAAAAACCACCCACCCGCGGGCGTACCCGCAGTGTCGGTGGAGTTTTGCCCATATCAGGTTGCGACGAGGAGGTCAAGGAGGGGTTCGACGACGAACCGCGCTCCTTGACCTCTCTCCGTTTCAGGGTTTCGATCAGCCGTTGATGAGCTTCTGGATCGACGCCGGGTATTCCACCTTCTGCGGCAGGAAGATCAGCTCGGGATCAACGAACTCTCTGAGCACGAACAGCTCCTTGTACGTGGGCTTTTTGGTCTCGCCCTCCACGCGGGAGACGTTGAGGTTGAACCCGCAGTTCTCCTTGATCTGCTCCACCGTGACGCCGGGGTGGAAGGACTTGAGGTAGATCTCGCCCTTCTCGTCGAAGGCGTAATTGCCCATGTTCGTCACGACGGCCACAGGACCTGAATTGGCATAGGCCGTGCCTTTCCAGACTTCCTTCTTGGGCTTCCACTCGTTGGTCTTGAAGTCCCAGCACCACCACCCGGGGGTCGTGGTGTAGTCGTTGCGCTCGATGAAGCGGCGCTTCTCCTGGAGGATGATGTACGCCACGCGGTGGGCCATCGTCCCGATGTCGGAGTTTCCGCCCGAGCCCGTGAAGCGGTGGCCCGGGTTGTAGTAGTCGCCGATCGAGGTGACGTTGACGCCGCCGTACTTGTCGATGGCCGCCCCGCCCAGGAACCCCAGGGTGACGTAGCCGTTCTGGAGATAGTACCCGAAGGTGTCCACGAGGCCGCCCAGCGTGGAGCTCATGTTGGCCGCCCGCTGGTCGCAGACGGACATGGGGACGTGCATCGTCTTGCCGTCGCAGATCCCGGACTCGTAGATCAGCAGCGCGTTGGGCGCGTTGATGAAATTCGCCGTCATGATGCCGACCATGGGCAGGCCCGTGCCGGCAAACACGATGTCGTCGTTGCGAACCGTATGGGCGATCTGGATGGCCATCAGCTCGGGGAGAATGAACTCGCCTGGCTTCGCTGCCTCGTCTGGCATCTTCTCGATCAATTCCATCAACTGTTCCATTGATTTTGCCATAGTCGTGTTCCCCCCTTTCATTAGTAGCCGCTCATGGCGACGGACAAGGGCATCTTCATCCTGGGTGCAGGCTTCTTGCCTCTCATCATCCTCGTGCTGTAGCCCGTGACGCTGTCAGCCTTGAGGTCGAGGAGCCGCTTGGCGCCCAGTTTCACGATGAATTCCTCCCAGCTCTTGGGCCCGTAGACCCACTCGTCGAGCCACTTCTTCTGGTCGTCGAGGTTGCGGGAGATCTTGTCCATTTCGCGCATGAAGGGTGCGTCGTAATCATAGTAGAAGGGAACGGAGCTCGGGAAGGCGCCCCAGGGGCATTCCACGATGGCGTCCACCACGAAGTAGGGGATCTGGTTGCCTTCGGGCAGCTTCCTCATCTCGGACTCGGGGACGACTTCCTCGGCCAGGATGACGACCTTCTCGGCGGCAAAGGAGATTTCCTTGTCGATGGTGCCGACACCGCGCCAGCGGGCCGTGCCCTTGTCTCCGCACTGGGCCACGTGGATGACGGCCAGCTCGGGGCGCATGGCGGGCAGCAGGACGGTCTCGCCCTCGCCCCAGAAGGGCTCTTCCATCTGGATGAATTTCTTCTTGGGGATCCTCGGGTTCTTGCCGTCACGCAGGCCGGCCTTTCCGAGGGCGTCGTATTTCGGGTTGTAGAGATCGGAGCCGAGCGGCGCGTTGTAGGGGATGAACGGTGCGCCGATGGCGCCCGCCAGGGCCCTCATCGCGGTTGCGCCGTGGGAGTAATCCTCGAGAATCATTTCCCCCTTCTTGTACCTTCTCTCGAGGTTCACATCCAGCTTGCCGGCCATCTCGCCCCAGCCCATCCAGTTCGTCTCGTAGATCTTGATGGCGCCGGCCGCGTTGAGAAGCCAGGTGCAGCAGCTGCCGTGACGGTCGATGACGTGCAGATCCTTCACCCCCTGCCTCACCGTCTGCCAGGCAAAGGCGAAGGGGTTCCGGTTAAACCCGGTAAAACCACTCCAGGCGACCATGGCACCGTCGTGCATGAAGGCCTTGCAGGCCTCCTCGAGGGACATGATCTGTGCCTTCTTGGTCTGTGTACGAAGACGTGGCATTGTTACCTCCTTTTCGGTACTCGTAGAGCCCACGATCAGTAAAGATGATGATGAGTGAGAAAGACTCCCCCCAGAAAACCTGAAATAATGCGGTTCACCTCCTTTCCGGTTGAATATGAGAAAAGCTCAGTCCCTGACTGCTGATGCTTCACTCTTTCCCTCGTTGCCGAAACGTGAACACAAGCTCTTCTGTTCTCGGGGATTTGCGAGAAGGCCCCTTGGCGCACGTCTGGTGTTCGGTCTTTCCTGTTCGGATGAATAACGTGAAGAACGATGCCCGTGGTAACGGGGTTTCTTCCAGGGTCGTGGTCGTTTGCGTGAATGAATGTTCCCGGGGGAAGCGGCCGCTTCCGTCCGGCACCTGCCGCGCTGGTTGACGGGGTAAAGGCAGGGAGCCCTCTGTGGAACCCCGGCGCCGTATGGATGACTTCCTCTATCGGAAACCCCGCTCGGCGGAGAACATCATGTCGGGAGAGCTGATATCAAAACCCGAAAAAGGGTGTTTTTGGAAGCCTATAACTTAACAAGCCTTTATATTAATCGACGCGGCACTGTCAAGTGAAAATTGGGTTTTCCGGGGAAAAATCAACCCTGCGGCGCTGCACCGGCCGTTGCGGCGCCGCGCCCCGCGGCACGACCAGCCTTTTGTTTCAATTTCGGGCCGATAGTGGTATAAACTTCTGTAATTTCGAGCGCGACTGGCTGCGTAGTTGCATGCCATGGGGCGGGCTCGAGCGGCGGCCAAGCTTTCTGAACAGAAGCAATGGTCAATACAGGCAACGGAACCCGACTTCGTCCGGGGTTATCCATTGAAGAAACAGCGCCGATCGGTCATGGCGCGGGAACGCTTTTTTCTCTGTCATTGCGAGGAGCGTCGGCGACGAAGCAATCCCTTGCACTCATTGAGATTGCTTCGCTTCGCTCGCAATGACAGATGATGGGTCATTGCGAGCGAAGCGATAGCGACGAAGTAATATCGCCGTTGCCTCGAAAGCGGGAGGGCTTCTCAAGCGCGGTTCCTGAAGTTACGTGTCAAATGTCAGGACATCGTTTACCCGAAAGTGTCATGACATCGTTTACTCTTAAGGGTCCTTTTAGTGTCAGGACATCGTTTACCCTGACGGGAACTATCTTGTACGATACTCTCTTTGAAGAAC
>Ga0209201_1000102_pt1 | contig 135443 bp, 110 predicted proteins | sample AD_UKC055_MetaG_FD_184411 | JGI IMG/M metagenome (GOLD analysis project Ga0209201, IMG submission 184411) | Active sludge microbial communities of municipal wastewater-treating anaerobic digesters from USA - AD_UKC055_MetaG (SPAdes) (version 2) | ecosystem: Engineered > Bioreactor > Anaerobic... | reverse complement strand
AATATCCCGCAATGATGCAGCCGCTGGTTTGTCCGAATTCATATTCCTTTCTTTGGTTTAAGGTTCATGTCTTCGGATGAGGAACCGTTTCACATCCCCATTATGGTGGTAGTGTCAAGATGCGCCCAGCCTGCCTGGACAAATCATGAACAACTGGACAATTCGGATGAAGCATACCACCTTGAGCGCTTACACCAGTTACCTTTGGGAAAGCAGCGGCTGGACGGTAGTTTGTCAGACCAATCTGAGTGTAACTACCAGCGGCTGGCTTACGTTCCAGCTTGCGACCCCGTTCGATTACGATGGGGTGAGCAGCCTGATGGTTGATTTCAGCTTCAACAATTCGTCTTACACCAGCGACGGCTATTGTCGCGCCACCCTGCGCAGTGGGATCCGGACCTTGTACCGCCGCACCGACAGCGGCTACGGGGATCCATTGACGTGGACGGGAAGCACACCACCTCCCAGCACCAGCAGCTATACACCCAACCTTCGACTGGTCTTTGGGGGTGGATTGCCCGCAGCCGTTGATCCGAGTGTGGTATGTCTAGCCAATGGCGGCTGGACCAATTTCCTGACGGTGACGAACCTGGCAACGAACCTCGTCTTGCGTGCTGACGATGGCCTTGGCCACTTTGGGTCCAGCGATCCTTTCGATGTTGCGGCGACCTGCCGTCCAGTCGTCACCCAGCAGCCAGCTAGCCAGACGGTTCCGGAAGGCGGGACTGCGAACCTCTGCGTTGGGCTGCTGGGCGCCCCGCCCTTGGCCTACCAGTGGCAGTTCTTCAGCACCAATCTGGCGGGGGCTACCAGTTCCTGTCTCACCCTTATAGGGGTCAGCACCGACCAAGCCGGCCCCTATTCGGTGGTCGTGACCAATACCTGTGGCGCCGTCACCAGCGCCGTCGCCACTCTAACCGTCGTGACCGGCGTGGTGCCCGTCGCGGTGTTTGATGACCCTCGCTACATGGACACGGGCGGGAGTTTGCAGGCCGAATCCGATACCATCCAGGCGTCGCTGATCAACTTAGGCTTTTTTGTGACGACCTTTACTAACATCGAGGAGGCCACCGTCGCCAATTCCATTCTGCTCTTTCCGGAGCAAGAGACCGGTGCCTTGGCGACCGATCTAAGTCTCACAACCCGGGCGGCACTCTCTAACTTCGTTGCCTCCGGCCGGCTAATGGTCGTGCACGGCGCCGCCGGACGCGGCAGTGCCCTCATCAACACCGTCTTCGGTCTCACCCTGACCGAAAGCGGCACGAGTTCGACCTACGTCCAAACGACCGACGCTAACGGGACGCACTTCGCAGATGACCCAGTCTTGATTACGAACCTCAGCCTCTGCATTACGTTGTCGAAGGCCAGCTTGCCGGCAGGGGCACGGAGCATCTATGAAAATGCGGGGGCCACCGCTGTGGCGCTGATGCCTTTCGGTGGGGGCAGGATCATCTACCTGGCTTGGGATTGGTATAACGCCATTCCTTTGGGTACCGCGAATGGTGGGTGGCTGACGGTGCTCGAAAGTGCCGTCTTGGAGGGGGCCGCCACTACCAACGGGGCGCCAACGATTTGCTCGGCGCCGCTCAGCCAGACCAATTCCATCGGGGGTACGGCGACTTTCTGCGCCGGAGTCTGTGGAAATCCTCCCTTCTCGTACCAATGGCGCTTCTACGGTACGAACCTTGCTGGCGCAACCAACCCGTGCCTGACGCTCACCGATCTCACCGTTGACCAGGCTGGGCCGTACTCCTTGTACGTAACCAACACCTTTGGCAGCGCGACCAGTTCTATTGCCACGCTGACTCTCATAGAGCTACCACCTGACAGCACCTTCCAGATTGTCAGCCTCTTCACGAACAGCAGCCTGGTGGTAGACCACAACGCGGTAACCGGCGACGACCGTGGAGGCATCGCGGCTTCCGCCACCCATGTATTCTACTCCGGCGATACTGCAACTGCCCGCTTCACACTGGCCGACCTTTCGGGCGGCACAAGCCTGGGGAGCATCTATGGCGCCCTCGTGAGCGACATCCGCACGTCGCAAGTCTATTCCCTCGGCAATGGCACCAACCTGTTGGGTAGCGGCGGTAATGTGACCACCCTTATTGCGCTGGACGGCGTAACTCTGCAGCGGTCTGGGCCTATAGTAAGCTTGAATCAGCCGATCAGTATGACAACCAGTAGCGCGATCTTTGCCGGCTTTGGTCGCATTGTTTTGTGGAACGGAAGTCGGGCCTATGACATCCGGCTTCCCTCAGGATACGTGACGGACTTGGGTGCTATGAGCTTTCCAGTTTACAGAGCCAGCGAGACTTGGGCCTTCTGGGGCGTTGCGGAGTACTTCGGCGGGTCCTTGTATTTGACTTACGTCCGCGACTACCAAACGATCGTGAGGACCTGTGTGGCTGACGGAACCACGACGGTCCTGGCGTCGTTTAGCAATCTGTCCGACATGGCCTGCATAACGGTCTGTCCGGCGCTAGGTCGGTGGTACTTCCATCACGAAGGCAGCTCCCAGTTTGGGGGTGTAAACGAGACAATAGGCTATGCCGATGCCGCGTTCAACTACGGTCTAGTTATCCTGCCGCCGGTCGTGACCTCCGGCCAGATGCAATTCAGCTTCGCCACGGCGGAGGGCCAATCCTACGTGACGGAATACAAGCACACGCTCACCAATTCGTCCTGGATACCCTTCCAAACCAACGTTGGCGACGGCACAATCCAAACCGTCACGAATCTCATTACAAGCGACCCGCAGCGGTTCTTCCGGCTGAGAGTGGTGCAGTAGTCCGGCGATCGAATTGCCTCACTGAGCCGGGTAGGTGCCGATACGCTACCGGTCCAGTCCATCTGGTGCGCATAAGCCGACAACCTGCCGGCACTCCAGCCTTCCAGACATGGAATGGCGGAGTTGTAATCAGGACTTTGCATTCTTAGTCTTGGTCTGTGCCTTTTCGACCCTCCTGGTGAGATCTGGAGGGTATTCTTGGAGTTCTTCGCGCACGTTGCGTTGAGGTCCCGGGGATTGCCCGGGGCGAATTCAGGAATGCCCCCGTTGTGACAACCGGGGGCGGCCCGATGGAACATGTCGTTCCCGGCAGTTAGGCTTTTCCGATGAATGTTAAGAACAACAGCATGCTGATTCTTCTGAACGCCGGCCTGGCGCTGGTGGCGAGCGTGGCCGGGGCAACCACTATCACTTCCGAGGCGAAGACGGTCGTGGCAGCTTTTTCGGAGGTCTTTCCCGATTGCACCACCGAGTGGAATCATACCTTCTGCTTGCCGCAATTCGATCCGGCCCTGGGCACGCTGGAGTCTGTTCGGCTCTCGGCAAGCCAGACGATGAGAATGAGCGGGACGATTCAGAACAACGCGACCGGCCAGCAGAATTTTTCCGTCAGAGCGGGTTCTTTGCTTACGGTGGACTTGCCAGGTTCTTTTGGCTTTCTGCAGCCTTCGCCACTGGCGGTGGCCGACCTCTACAATCTTCCGAGCGGCGGGACTGCCCCGTATGGCCCGATAAGCGCAGCGGATTCGGCCGACTATACATACACGCTGCCCGCCGACCTGGCTTGGTTTATCGGGCCGGGCACGTTTACTTTGCCGGGCTTCACTCAAACTCAGGAGATTATTCTCGGTGGCGGCGGAAACGTTTGGGTCCTGCTCAACACGCTTGCCGGGGCGAGCGTCGAGGTTGAATACACTTACAGCGCCTCCAAGTCCGTGCCGGAGGCCTCCACATTTCTGGACGTTGCGCTGCTGTTGATACTCCCCTTTGGTGCCAGTGCCCTGAGAAGACTGACTCAACCCCGTAGAGTGCCCTGCCGATGGTTTGGGGGGTGGTTATTAGCCCGGGCATTTCATGCCCCGCACGATACGCTGGCAGACCGGGGCGCGAGCATCTTGCCCGCTCAGGCCATTGGGACCGTGTAAGCGGGCCGGATGCTCGTGCTCCGGCTTTGCGGGGGTGAAATGTCCGGGCTAGAGGGTTAGGGGACGGGCACCAAGCGGCCACTAAGCGGCCACTAGACGGCCACCAGACGGCCACCAGACGGCCACCAGACGGCCAGGAGATCGCTAAGCAAGCGGCCAGAGGATAGCCCCGTCAGGTCGGATTGGTGCCCAAGGGTACGTAATGGGGTACCCACCTTCCCTGGGTATTGGGGGCTCCTGACGAGGAAATCGCTTCTCCCGAGAGATTACTGCCTCGGGTTGTACCGCGACTCCCTCGCGAGTTGTTCCCAGAGCTTGCGCTCAGCATCGGTGACTCGATTGGGCACCTCGATGCGGGTTTCCACGATCAGATCACCACTCCCGCCGCCGCGCTGGGGCAGGCCGCGTCCCCGAACCCGCATTTTCTGTCCATTCTGCGTTCCCGGCGGCACTTTGATGCTCACCGTTCCAGTCAGGGTCGGGACGGTGATGTTCGCCCCGAGAACGGCTTCCCAAGGGGCGACTTCAGCCTGGTAGATCAAGTTGTGGTCCTCGACCTTGAAATCGGGATGCCGGGCCAACCGCACGCGCAGGTAGAGGTCGCCCGCCACGCCGCCCCCGACGCCCGCCTCGCCGCGCCCGGCAAGCCGCAACCGCTGGCCTTCAGTGACGCCTGCGGGGACTTTCACCTGCCAGGTATCGGTCCTGGCAACCTGTCCGGCGCCGCCGCAGGTGGCGCAGGCGCGGCGATTGCGCTGGCCGGCGCCTCCGCATTGGCCGCATGGGACTGCGTGCTGCACGGAAACTGAACGGACTGAGCCGCGCATGGCTTCTTCGAGCGTCACCAGGATGTCGCCCTCGATGTCCTGACCACGCGCGGCTTCCATTTCTTCGTCGCCAAACGCGCCGCCGCGCCCGAAGCCAGGCGCGCCCCGCCCGGCTCTCGCGCCGAACAACTGCTCGAAGAAATCGCTAAAGCCGGTGCCGCCGAAGTGAAATTCGTGGGCTCCGCCGCCGAAGCCGCCGCCTGAGGAAGCGCGGCCCCGCTCGAATGATTCCCAGCCGGGCGGCGGTCGGAAGTTGGCCCCGGCCTGCCAGTTGGCACCCAATTCGTCGTACTTCTTGCGCTTGGCCGGGTCGCCCAACACCTCGTAGGCCTCGTTGATCTCTTTGAACTTCTCCTCCGCCTGCTTTTTGTTCCTGGCGACGTCGGGGTGATATTCGCGCGCCAGCTTGCGAAAGGCCTTCCTGATGTCGGCTTCGCTCGCCCCACGGGGGACGCCCAGGCTCTTGTAGTAGTCTTTGTATTCCAGTGGCATAATCGCTACCGCCCATCAAGGCATGAATTGGCTTCTGACACGACACAGCATGACCGTTGGCGAGCGTTTGTCCAGCGTCGTTGGCCGGCGTTTCGCCCGCGGGTCGTGGCGCGGTGCTATTTGAGCGTCTCGGTGCTCAATTTCACAGTGAGGGTGGAAATGGCCCCCGGGGACAGGCTGAAGCTGCTGGAACCTACATTCCCCGATTCAACACAGATCATACGCTGGTACTCTTTGTCGCCGAAATCGGGCATGAGACGGGACTTGCCGATCCAGGGGTTCCAAACGACCGTTGAGGCGGAGCCCTGTTTCTCGATCCGAATCCTGCGGCCAAGGCGTGGGTCGAGGATCTCGACGGCGCCGGTGCTGTTCTGGTAAATGCGATCCACTTCAGCGGCGATGCGCAGCGTGTCGCCCAGCTCGGTGCCTTCGACGCACTTTGCGACCCGGTCCAGGTAGGTAAGGCCCTTGAGGCCGGAGACCGAGACGGTGGTAACGTCGCCCACTTCAAAGTAAGAATGAAGACAGTTCTCGAAGGTGAATTCGGCGTCTTTGGCCTGGTTGGCAATGATGAGCTGCAGGGTCAGCGACTGGTTGACCGTTACAACGTATTCAGCCGTGAACGATGGGAAGCCCTCCGCCTCCGGACAGGCCGGCAGGCGCAACCTCACGCTGACAGTGCCGTCGGGCGCGGGAGTGACCTCTTTGAGGTCCCAGGTCTTGACGCGGGCAAAGCCGTGCTGGCCCAGGCCTTCGCGCTGCCCGAACCAGGGGAAAATCACGGGAATACCGCCGCGAATAGGCTGGCCTTCGATAAACCGGCTGCATTGGCTCAGGAACAGCAGCGGGGGTTCATCTTTCTTCTGGAAGTGTGTGACGTGGGCGCCGTGCAGATAGATTTCGGCGGTGCTCCAGCGGGTGCTGATTTCAAGCATCGGGAGTTCGCCCCGGCCGTCGAGAAAGCTCACGCGCCCGGGAGAATCGGGTTCCACAGCTCCGCCTGGTTTGCTGGTCATCATAGTTTGACTCCGATAGAATATATCTAGCACTCGCGCGGCGGCGCAGCACGCAAATTCAGATGCATTTTTTGGCTTTGAATTCAGGCGGGCCGCGCTACCCTTGCAGCAGATTTATGGCAAAAAAACATCAATACCAATTCTGTTTCGGTCCCTGGAATATCAGTGAAGGTCAGGATCCCTATGGCCCGCCGACCCGGCCGGCGCAGGCTTTCGACTGGAAGCTCAAGCAACTCAAGAAGTCGGGCTTCGACGCCATGATGTTTCATGACGACGACGCGGTGGCCGACATTGATGGGAAGTCCGATGCGCAGGTGCGCAAGGAAGCCAAGGAACTCAAGAAGAAGCTGGATGATGCCGGCGTGGCCGCGGAAATGGTCGCCCCGCGGCTTTGGTTCAGCCCGAGGACGATTGACGGGGCCTACACAAGCAATGATCCGAAGTGCCGGCAGTATGCCATCAACCGCTCGCTGCGCTGCATTGACGTTGCCAGGTACCTGGGCACCGATCTGATTGTGCTATGGCTGGCGCGCGAAGGCACTTACCTGCGCGAGGCCAAGAACGGCCGCCGGAGCGTCGAGTTGATCGTTCAGGCCATAGACAAGATGCTGGCGTATGACCGGAGCATCCGCATCTCGATTGAGCCCAAGCCCAACGAGCCGATGGACCACGCTTATGTGCCGACGATCGGCCACGCGCTGGCCATTGCGCAGTTGACGCGCGACCCCAAGCGGGTGGGCTGCCTGATTGAATCCGCGCACGCGATTCTGGCGGGGCTGGACCCGGCGGATGAGATTGATTTCGCGATGGCCTTCGGCAAGCTGTGGTCGCTGCACCTCAACGACCAGAACGGTCTCAAGTTTGACCAGGATAAGCCCTTTGCCAGCAACAACCTCCGCGTGGCGTTCAACCAGGTCCGGGCCCTGGAGCGCGGCGGGTACGGGAAGCACGGCGAGTATGTTTGCTTCGATGTGCACCCGTTCCGCACCACAAAGGTCGAGCACTGGCTGGCGCACCTGGTCAATAGCCGGCGCACGTTCCAACGGCTGGTCCGCAAGGCGCGCACCTTTGACGAAAAGGCCGCCCGGCGGCTCGTGGACGACCGCGACTACGCCGCGCTCGATCAGATGGTGCTCGAACACCTGATGGGCGAGTAGCGCCGGGACCTGGCGGCGCGATCTCTCCGCCATTCCGAATCGCCAGACAAGCAGGCTCACCGCCTATTTCAGGTGCCCATGCTGCAGGAATTCACACGCCAGCTTGCCGCCGGAAAGGCACTAACGGACGAAGAAGTACGCCAGGCCATCGCGGAACTGGTGGACGAAACGGCGCCGGCGGGGATCAAGGCTGAGTTCCTGACCCAACTGGCCCGGAAGGGAGAGACGATCGAGGAGATTACCGCGTTCGCCCGTGAGCTGCGCCGCCGCTCGATTCAGCCGGTCCTGGAGGCGGACTTGCGCGACCGAGTGCTGCTGGATGTGGTGGGCACGGGCGGTGACCGGTTGAGCACGTTCAACATCTCGACGACCGTGGGCCTGATCGCCGCCGCGGCGGGCGTGCGAGTGGTCAAACACGGCAACCGGGCCAGCACGTCGCCAGTCGGCAGCGCGGACGTAATCGAGGCGCTCGGCATCCCGTTTGATTGCGAACCGGCGGCAGCTCTGCGGTCGCTGCGCGCGCACGACTTCGCGTTCTTCTTCGCGCCCAGGTACCACCCGGCCTTTCGGCACATCGTCCCGGCCCGCAAGCTGTGCGCCGCCCAAGGCCAGAGCACGATCTTCAACTTCCTCGGCCCGCTGCTTAACCCGGCCGCGCCGACTGCCATGCTGATTGGCGTCCCGCGGCCCGGCCTGTGCGAGCCGCTGGCGCGCGTGCTCCAATCGCTCGGCGTGCGGCGCGCCATGGTGGTCAGCGGCGCCGTAGGGGGCGAGGATGGCACGGTCCGTTACCTGGACGAGCTTTCGCCGCTCGGGCCCACCACGGTCGCGGAGTTCTACCAGGAAAAGGCGCTGGCCTGCTCGACGGTGTTGACCGAGTGGTTTCCGCTGCAGCCGGCGGTGTTGGCGGACCTGCGTGGGGGAGACCGGGAGGTCAACGCCTCGATCATTCGCCGTGTGCTGGGCGGGGAAGATCGGGGGCCGAAGCGGGACGCGGTTTTGCTGAACGCCGCCGCGGCGTTGGTCGTGGCCGACAGGACGCGCTCGCTGGCAGAGGGCTGGGACCTCGCGGCGCAAACGATTGACAGCGGGCGGGCGGCCGCTAAGCTGGCAGAACTCCAGCAGCACCCTGCCCGGGAGGGCGAGCGTCCGCGCGAGCCCTGATTGTCTTCCTTTCCTCACGAGCCTTGGGCTCGCGAAGACGCTCGACCTCTCGACGGGGCATTACAAAGTGCGGCTGTTTTTACACTTGGCGTGCGGGGTGCGCCGGATTAGAAGGACTGTATGTATAAGATTGTTGGAAAGGACGGACAACATTACGGCCCGGTCAACGCCGAGCAATTGAGGGCGTGGATTGGCGAGAACCGCCTGAACGCCCAGACCCTCGTGCAAGCCGAAGGCACGCAGGATTGGAAGCCGCTTGGCTCACTGCCGGAATTTGCGGCGGACTTGAAACCGCCCATGGCGGCGGCCACGCCGCCACCCCTTGCGCCACTGCCGCTGTCGCCTGCCGTCCCCGTGCCGCGGGCGGCCAACAAGATCCCGGCCGGCGTCTGCGGCATCCTGCTGGGCTCGCTGGGCATTCATAAATTCATCCTCGGCTACACTGGAGCGGGGCTGATCATGCTGTTGGTCACCGTGCTGACTTGCGGCATTGGAGGCTGCGTAACGGGGCTCGTCGGCCTGATTGAGGGAATTATCTACCTGTGCAAGCCCGACGAAGAGTTTGTGCGGGTCTATGTGGACGGGCGGAAGGAGTGGTTCTGAGGCCCGCCATGACGGGAATCAGGGCCTATGTATAGGATCATCGGAGCAGATGGGAGAGAGTACGGGCCGATTGCGGCAGACCAATTATGCGCCATACGGAGAGATATAGATGTCTGAATCGGCATTCTCTTCCAGACCCGCAAGGTCAGTTGGCGTCGCACTGACAGTCTTCGCCGCCGTGACGGGCGCGGTGTTGTTCTGCTTTGATCCGAGAGAGTTTCATTTCTATCCGGTGTGCTTTTTCCACCGGACCACCGGCCTGCTCTGCCCCGGCTGCGGCGGATTGCGCGCGCTGCACCAATTGCTGCACGGGCACCTGGCCGCGGCGTTTCATTTTAACCCGATGCTGGTTCTTTCCCTGCCCGTTGTGGCCTGGCTGGCCGCCAGGTGCGGGCTGCGAAAGGCGCGGAAGCAGCCGGCGCTTATCGGGCTGCGCCCAGTTTGGCTCTGGGTGATTCTGGCGGCGGTGCTGGTGGTCAGCCTGCTGCGGAACGTGCCGGGCGAGCCTTTTGCGCTGCTGCGGCCTTGAGAGCCACGCCAAGGGAACTTGCCCACAGGCCAGTAATCGCATACAACCGGTTCAATCAGTCATAACGAAAGGCACAAACCATGTATAAGATCATCGGAGCGGATCAGAAGGAGTATGGACCTGTCACGGCTGAACAGTTGCGCCAGTGGCTTGCCGAGGGGCGGGTCAACGCGCAGACGCAAGTCTTGCCCGAGGGCGCAATCGAATGGAAGGCACTGGGGGACCTGCCTGAATTCGCAGCCCCGTCGCCCGGCCCGCTGTGGGGCGTCGGCGCGGCTCCCGTTTCAGGTGCGGACGCAACCGAGCGGGTCAAAGGACCCGCCACCGGCTTACTCATGGTAGCGGTCTTGGGAGCGGTTGCGCAAGTCTTCTCCCTCGTTGTGCATTTCGCGTTCCCCTCATTCATGGCTGACAGCCGAATGCCGCAGGAAGCCTGGGCGAATATGCTCTCCGGCACAATCGGCGTGGTGTCAGCCATTATCGCCCTCCTGCTAAGCGGCCTGATCTTCTTCGGGGCGACGAAGATGAAGAGACTGGAGAACTACGGCCTGGCAATGGCGGCCAGCATCATCGCGATGGTGCCGTGCCTCTCGCCATGCTGCCTCTTGGGCCTGCCGATTGGCATTTGGGCTGTAGTGGTCTTGTCGAAACCCGAAGTAAAGAACGCATTCCACTGAGAGATGAGCTACAAGATCATCGGAGCGGATCAGAAGGAGTATGGACCTGTCACGGCTGAACAATTGCGCCAGTGGCTTGCGGAGGGGCGTGTCAACGCGCAGACTCCGGTGCAGGCTGAAGGCGCGCCGGAGTGGAAAACCCTGTCCGCCTTCACCGAGTTCGCGGACATACTGCCCTCTGGCTCAATGGTTGCGAGTTCGCCCCCGGTTTATGGCGCGCAAAGGGGGCTGGCGGCGGACACTCTTGTTCGGGACTATGACTTGGACATCGGGGGCTGCATCGGACGCGCGTGGGAACTGCTGACAGGGAACTTCGGACTGGTCTTTGGGGGCGTCGCCATCTTCATCCTCGCGCAATTTTTCATGGGCGTGCTGGCCCAGATTCCGCTCGTGGGCATACTGGTTTCCCTCGGCAGCCTCATTCTCACCGGGCCTTTGACGGGTGGCGTTTACTACTTTCTGCTGAAGAACATCCGGCGGCAGCCGGCTGAGATTGGCGATGTGTTTGCCGGGTTCCGTCTGGCCTTTGGCCAACTGTTGCTGGGCTACGTCGTGGTGGTAATCCTGACCTGCCTGGCGATGTTGCCCGGGGCGGCAGTCATGGCCTTGCCGATTATCACCATGGTGCGCCAGGAGGCCGTCGCCGCGGGGCCAATTCTTGTGGCGTTGGTGGGCTTCATCGTCATGATTGCCCCTGCCGTTTACCTTAGCGTGAGCTGGGCCTTTTCGCTGCCGCTCATCATTGACCGGCAACTGGAGTTCTGGCCGGCGATGAGCGCGAGCCGGAAGGTGGTGGGCAAGCATTGGTGGCTGGTCTTCGGCCTCGTCGTGGTGTGCGGGCTGATCAATATCGCCGGCTTCATGGCCTGCGGCGTGGGCATCTTTTTCGCCTTGCCCATCACACTTGGCGCTGTGATGTATGCGTATGAGAGCATCTTTTCTGCGCCAGCCTCGCAAACCGCTTAGCCGCTCCGCTGCCTGGAACGCCGCGCTGCTCAACCAATGCGCCACCCCCGGTCTGGGCTCGCTCATGGCGGGGCGGCGCGCGGCAGGCCTCGGGCAGCTTCTTCTGGCAGTCGCCGGCTTCGGGATGGTCATCACCTGGTTCCTGGTGCTTGCCCTGCAAATCTACAACGAGCTGTTCAATGACGCCCCGCGCGAATCCGTGGCGTGGCTGGGGTGGGCGGGGGCGGGGCTCTTCATCGGCGCGTGGGTCTGGTCGCTGGTCACCAGCCTGAGCGTCCTGCGCGAGGCGCGGGCCAGGGAGTCCAAGCCCGCGGGCCCGACTGTTGTCATTTTGGCCTTCGGCCTGGCGCTTCTCAGTGCGGGGGCACTGGCGGAAACGCCGCGCCCTGTGGTTGATGACGAGGAGTATGTGGACAAGGTCACCAAGGCCTGCGCCAGGCTTTTGCGGGAAGGCCGGCTCAAGTCGGACGATGCCCTGCGGAAGCAGGTGCGGAACGGCGGCGCTAACCTAAGGCGGCCGCCGCATTCGCGCCACAAGCTGGCGGCGCCGGACTTGTGCGACCGGCTCCGGCAAAGCACGCTGGCGGTGGGCAATTACTACCGGTGCCCGGACTGCCCGAAGTGGCACTTCAACAGCAGCGCCGGATTTGTCGCAGGCGAGGAAGGCGTCGTGGCCACCTGCTGTCACGTGGTCACGGTCAGGGACGAGGGGGTTAAAGAGAGCTACCTGGTCGCGGCTGACGCCGCCGGCCGGGCCTTCCCGGTCGTGGCGGTGCTGGCGGCGGACCGTGAGTCGGACACTTGCCTGGTGCGGATTGACGCGCCCGACCTGCCGCCGCTGCCGTTGCGTGCGGGTGTCCGGGCAGGTGAGCCGGTCTATTGCATGGGCCATCCCGGCGGCTACTACTTCATGTTCACGGAAGGTCTGGTGGCGCGGGTGACCCGCAAGCGCAACGAGATGCTCGATGAGCGCGGCCGCGCCAACGGGCTGCTGAGCCGCCCAATCCTGTTTCTGAATGTCACAGCGGAATTCGCCCCTGGAGCCAGCGGTGCGCCGATCGTGGATGAGGCCGGCAACGTGGTTGCCCAGGTCGCCAGCATTGCCGATGCCGGCGAGCCTCTGGTCGGGGACACCAACGCTCCGCCGGTGCCCAGTGTGCCCGTGCGCTTCTGCACCGCCGCCGAGGAGATTCTGCGCCTCACCAAAGCCGGGGGCAGCGTCTCAGCCCCGGCGACACAAGCAAACGCTCCGGCACCCAAGTCCAGGGTAGGGGCGCCACACTGAGGCAAAAGGTGCAAGATCGGGCAAGGACCGGCTGAAGCGACTCACCTGGCCCGCATATTCCGCACTCCGATGGAAACGGCCACAGGGCGCGGCCTCACTGATTCACGTGCACCACCTTGGCCGGCGGAAACCCGTTGAACCAGGTGGAGGAGGCGTGGCTGTAGGCGCCAATGTGTTTGCTGTAGAGCAGGTCGCCGAGTTCGAGGTTGGCGGGGAGTTGCTCGGCGAGCGAGACCACGTCCAGGGCGTCGCAGGTGGGGCCAAACACCGCGCAGATCTGGGTGGGGCCGTCTTTGAAAGCCTGGAGATGATATTGGCAGTGGTCGAAGAGCACGCCGGAGAAAGTGTGATAGACCCCGTCGTTGATGTAGTAGCAGAGCTTGCCGTTGCGCACCGCCTTGCCGATGATCTGGGAGATGGCGACGGCGGCGGTGGCTACCAGGAAACGCCCCGGCTCGGCCAGGATTTGGATGTCCTTCGGGAACAGGCGATCCAGCTCGCTGTTGATGATGCCGGCCAGCTCGGCAAACGGTTTGACGGTCGCATCGTACGGCACGGGGAAGCCGCCGCCGATGTCCACCAGGTTCATCCTGGCGTAGCCGCGATCCCGGGCTTCCTGGAACACGTTGGCGGCGAGGTTGAGGGCGGCCACGTAATTCTCGAAATTGGTGGCCTGGCTGCCCACGTGAAAGCTTAGCCCCTCCACCTGCAAGCCGGCCTTGTCCGCGGCGAGGATGAGGTCCACGGCTTCCCCCGGCGCCGCGCCGAACTTGGTGGATAATTCCACCACCGAACCGGTATTGGGCACCCACAGCCGCAACACCAGCCCCGCGTGGGGCGCGTGCTTCCTGATTTTGCCGATTTCCTCGGCGTTGTCGAAGGTGACCAGCGGTTTGTACGGGTCGAGCTCTTGCAGGGTCTCGTTGGCCTTGATCGGGTTGGCGTAGATGATCTTGTCCCAAATCCAGGCCTGCCGTTCCGGCCCGGGCAGGTGCTCGATGTATTGGTGGACGATGCGAAACTCGGGCATCGAGGCCACGTCAAAACCGGCGCCGGCCTCGTAGAAGGTCTTGACGATGGCAGGGTCGGGATTGGCTTTGACGGCGTAGTAAACCTGCACGCGCGGGAGGCATTGTCTGAACTGCGCGTAATTGCGCCGCAGCTCGTCGTGATCCACCACAAACAACGGGGTTCCGTGCTGCTGGGCCAGGTGTTGAAGTTGGTTCGAGCTAAGCATGGCGGTCGTTGGGATTTGTCAGGGCAGGGTTTGGCAGCGGGGTTTGCGGCGGTTGTTCCGGGGGGCCGAGGCCCGCCCTTCAGCGGGAGCCATTGTCGAACGTCAGGTAGGTATATTCTTTGAGGACGGCCTCGTACTCATCGAGCAGCGCCATGCCCTCGCTGGGTTTGACTCGGTCCTCCCGGACCGCCTGGTCCACTTGCGCTTTCATCAGGCGGGCCAGGTCCGTCTCGAAATACTGCACATCCTGCAGGATTTGGCCGATGGAACTGCCGGCGATGATCTCCTCGATGTAATAGCCGCACGGCTCGTCGGGATCGAGAAAGACGTGAATCTCGTTGACGCGGCCGAAAAGGTTGTGCAGGTCGCCCATGATGTCCTGGTAGGCGCCGACCAGAAACGCGCCGAGGTAGTACGGCTCGCCGGGCCGCAATTCGTGCAGGGGCAGGGTTTGACGGTAGGACTTGCCGCCGATGAACGAATCCACCTTGCCCTCGGAGTCGCAGGTGATGTCCACCAGCGAGGCCTCGCGCGTGGGTTGCTCGTCCAGCCGATGAATCGGGACGATGGGGAACAACTGGTTCAGCGCCCAGTTATCCAGCAGCGATTGAAACAGCGAGAAATTGCAGATGTACTGATCCGCCAGCGCCACGGCCAGTTGTTCGAGCTCCTGGGGCAGGTCGCTTTCTTCCTGGCGGCACAGGTCGCCCAATTGCCGGCAGATTTCCCAAAACAGCGTTTCCACCAGCGCCTTGTCGGCCAGGCTGAGATAGCCCAGGGCGAACAACTGCTGGGCTTGCTCTTTGCGCTCCAGCGCGTCGTGGTACGCTTCGAGCCGGCCCAGCGCCGGCAGCTTCTTCTGGATGCGTCGCAGTTGCCGCACCAGGGGGTGGGCGCCCCCGTTCTTGCCCGGAGGCGGTTCCACCGCCAGGCGCGGCTTCTCCAGCGCGGCAAACGCCTCGATGATCAACACCGAATGATGCGCCACCACCGCGCGGCCGCTTTCGCTGACCAGGTTCGGGTGCTCGACCTGCTCGGCGTTGCACACTTCCGCCACGGCGGCGACCACCGTGTTGGTGTATTCCTGCAAAGTGTAGTTGGCCGACGAATCCTCCGAGGTGCGCGAACCGTCGTAGTCCACCGCCAGCCCGCCGCCGATGTCCAGGAACGCGATGGGGCAGCCCTCCTGGCGCAACTTGGCGTAAAACCGCGCGCCCTCGTTGACCGCGCGTTTGATGGCGCGGATGTTCGGTATCTGCGAGCCGATGTGAAAGTGCAGAAGCTGGAAGGCGTCCAGCAGGTTCTCCCGCCGGAGCAGGGCCACCGCTTCCACCAACTCGGCGGTGGACAGGCCGAACTTGGCGTTTTCCCCGCCGGATTGGTCCCACTTGCCCCCGCCGCGCGTCTGGAGGCGGACACGCAGGCCGAGGGCCGGCGCAACTCCCGCCGCGCGGGCCGCCGCCAGGATGACCGGCAGCTCGGCAAACTTCTCGACCACCAGGATGATATTCTTGCCAATGCGCCGCCCCATCAGCGCGGTGCGAATGAAGACGTCGTCCTTGTAGCCGTTGGCCACGATCAACTGCTCGGCCCCGGCCGTCAACGCCATGGCCGCGCACAATTCCCCCTTGCTTCCCACCTCCAGGCCGTAGTGGTACGGCTTGCCCGCGTCGAGTATCTCTTCCACCACCTCGCGCAACTGGTTGACCTTGACGGGAAACACGCCCTGATAGCGGCCCTGGTACTCCGCCGCCGCGATGGCGCGCTGAAAGCTCTCGTTTAACTCCACCACGCGGTCACGCAGGACATCCTGAAACCGCACCAGCATCGGGAAGCGCAGATCGCGCGCGCGCGCCTGCAGGATCAGTTCGTACATGTCCACCTCGCCGCCGGCCTCGCGCCGCGGCGTGACGACGACGTGCCCGGCGGAGTTGATGTCGAAGTACTTGGCGCCCCAGCGGCGAATCTGGTAGGTCTTCAGCGCGTTCTTCTTGTCCCACGGCGCCGCCGGTGGCGCGGCGGCCGGCGCGGGCGCCGGCGGCGCTTCGGGGATTGCCAGGAGTGGGATCTGCTCCGCGGCCGGCGCGGCGGCCGGCCCTTCGTCAGGCGTGGTGCTTGGCATATTCGCGCTTGAGACGCTCCACCATCCCGGGCAGGCGGTCGTAGAGCCGCTTGAGCCGGCGCGGCCGGTGTTTGGCCAGCGCATAATGCGTCAGCAGCGGCAGTGCCACGGTGGTGTCCAGATAGCACACAATCGCGTCCGGCAACTGTTGCGGCTGGACCTTGCCCCAGGTGACGGCCTCGTTGGGCGTGGCGCCGGAGAGGCCGCCCGTGTCCGGCCGCGCATCCGTGATTTGCAGAAAGTAGTCATGCCCGCTGACCTTCGCGCCGACGACTTCCTGAATCTGCGGCTCGGTTTGCAGGAGAAAATTCTTCGGGGAACCGCCGCCGATCAGCACCGCGGCCGTCTTGTGACCGGCCTGCTGGGTCGCCAGCACGATGGCGGTGGACTCGTTGACATCAATGCTGGGGTTGACGCGCAGCCGGTTGCCGGCCAGCTCTTCCCCGGCCACGTTCATGCCGATGGTGGAGTCGCCCGGCGACGAGCAGAAACACGGCACGCCCGCGCGATACGCGGCGGCCAGCATCGAGGTGTTGCGCGCCCCGGTGCGGCGTTCCAGCTCGGCGTAATAGCGGCCCAGCCGGTAGTGCAACTCGGCGGTGCCCATCTCTTTCTGAAACTCCGGCTGCCGCAAAATCCGGCGCAACACATCGTCGGTGCGCATCAGCACATCGTTGTAATCCAGGAGAATGTCGTATATGCGCACCACCCCGCAGCGCCGCAGCTCGGGATCCGTCAGGAAGGGCGACCCGCGGTACAACGGCAGGTTCATCGCATGGTGCATGTCGTGATACAGGTTGGCCCCCGTCGAGACAATCCAATCCACGAACCCGGCCCTGATGAGCGGCGCCAGGCACGACGAGCCGACGCCGGCCGGAGTCATCGCGCCCGACAGGCTCAGCCCCACGGTCACATTGGCGCCGAGCATCTTTTCCACCATCAACCGGCCGGCTTGCTGCAGCCGCCCCCCGTTGTAGGCCAGGAAGGCCCGGTCCATCAGTTCCTCGACCGTCTCCCGGCCGGTCAGGGGCGGCGGGAGAATCCGCTCGCCGCGGAGGTAGCGGTTCTTGCCCTGCGCAAACTTGTGGGGGTATTGGCTGACAAACTTCTTCGGCAATTCAAACTTGGCCATGTCGTTCCTTTCGCATTAACACTTGCTTCATGATTTCGTAAACCAACCGCGCCGCCAGAAAATCCGGCGCATGCAGCCCCGCCACCGGCGACAGTTCCACCACGTCCGCCACCGGCACCCCGCGCGCCTCGCGGGCCACCACCCGCACGATGTCCAGCAGTTCCCCCCAGGTCAACCCGCCCGGCTCCGGCGTGCCCGTGGCCGGCATCAGCGCGGCGTCCAGCCCGTCCACGTCCACCGTCAAATACACCCGCTTGCCGCGGACAAACCGCCGCAGTTGCGGCAGGTAATTGCGCGTGCCGGCAAACACGGTTTGCACGCGGCGGCAGCCCCGGCGGAAGGCCTCTTCCTCAGCCGAGAGGTTGCGAATGCCGATTTGGAACACCGGGCAATGCTCCAAAATGCGCCGCGCCGCGCACGCATGACTGAACCGGCTGCCCTCATACTCGTCCCGCAAATCCGCATGCGCGTCCACCTGCACCGCGACCAGGTCGCGCGCGCCGCGCGCTTGCGCCAGCCCGCGCGCCACACCGGCGGAAATCGAATGTTCCCCGCCCAGCACCATCAACAGCTCCGGCGCGGGCTGGCCGCGGAGAATCCCCTCCACCGCCCCGGCCACCCGCGCGATCATCGCCTCCGGCGACTCGAGCTCCGTCCGCAGCGGCGGCAGCGTGTGCACCCCGAACTCCACTGCCGGCTCGCAGTCAAATTCCCGGTCGTATTGCTCCACCTCGCGCGACGCGGCCAGAATCGCCGCCGGGCCGCGCCGCGTGCCCGGCGCGTAAGAGGTCGTGGCATCATACGGCACCGGCAAAACCCACGCGCGCGCGCGTTGACGTTCGGTCAGTTCGGTCGGCAAACCGAGAAAGTTATACTCGCCTTGAAACCAGTCGCACTCGCTCATCTCTTCATGAATTGTTGTCATCCGCTCCGGCGCTGGCAAGCGAATACCGCATCCGCGCCACCGCCCAAACGCTCACCGGCACGTCGCGGCGCTTGCGCAAAACGAACCGCTGCCGGGCGTCATGGCCCCGCAACCAATAAACAAAACCTTCTGCCTGCATTCCAGCATTGCCATTGATTGCTGAAAAAACTCCCCGCCGTCAACGACGTTCCTCCCCCATGCGCCAGTTTGCAGCGCCGAGGCCGCCAGCCCCGGAGCGAGCGCGGGCCTTCCTCTCCGCCCGGCTGGCCCGCCCTCCGGCCGGCGGACAACAGGGTGCGCGCTCCGCCAGGCAATCGCCCGGGCCGCTCCGCCGGTCGCGCCGCCGCCCCGTGTCGTCCGGATCATCCGCACCCGCCGCGGCTAATCCGTCACGCCCAGGCGCCGCTGCAGTTCCTCGAGCGAAACCCCCTTGGTCTCGGGCAGGAACCGGGCCACCAGCACAAATTGCAGCACCATCATCAGCGCGAAAAACCCGAACGCATAGGCGCCCGACCTGGCCGCCACGACCGGGAAGGACCAGCTCACCCCGAGACACAACACCCAGACCAGGCACGTGACGACCGCCGAGCCCGAGGCGCGCACCGCGTTGGGCAGCAACTCGTTGATGATCACCCACACCACCGCTCCCTGCGAATAGGCGTGGGTGCCGACAATCCCCATCAAGGCGACCATCACAATCCAGCCCTGGGCGTGAGTGGCGAAGACCCACGCCGCCAGCAGGTGAGATATGACAAACGTGACCGAGCCGACCAGCAGCAGCGCCTTGCGCCCCACCCGGTCAATCAGCGCCATCGCCACGAGGGTCATCACGAGGTTGGTGAAGCCGATAATCACCGACTGCATCAGCGCGCTCGCCTTGTCGGCCCCGGCCATGCGGAAGATGTCCGACGCGTAATAGAGCACCGCGTTGATGCCATCGAGCTGGTTGAAAGCGGCAATCATACAGGCCAGCAACAGCGGCTTGAGATACTTGCGCTGGAAAAGGCGCTGGCTCGCCCCGACCAGGCTGGCCTGGAGCGAGGCCGCAATCTCGCTCGCCTCCCGCGCCGGGTCTTCGTGCCCAAACCGGGCCAGCACCGCCTCGGCTTGTTCGCGGCGGCCGCGCTTGACCAGCCAGCGGGGGCTTTCCGGAATCATCAACACCGTCAGCAGGAACACCACCGCGGGTGCGGTCATCACTCCGAACATCCAGCGCCACGTGGTTGGATAGTCCGCTCCCAGCACGCGGGCGACGAGGTAGTTCGAGAAATAGGCCGCCAGGATGCCGAGCACGATGTTCAATTGGCTCACCGCCACCAGCAGTCCGCGCCGCCGGGCTGGGGCAATCTCCGTGATATACATCGGGCACACCACCGAAGCGCCGCCCACCGCCACCCCCCCGAGCCAGCGGAAGAAGAGCAGCGCATACCAGCTCCAAGCCAGCCCGCAGCCCACGGCGGAGATGACAAAGAGCACCGCCAGCAGCGCCAGCACTGGCCGCCGCCCCCACCAGTCCGCCGGCCGGCCCACCAGCAACGCCCCAACCATGGTGCCCAACAGCGCGCTGGAAACGGTGAAACCCAGCAGATTGTCGTTGAGCTCATACACCTCCCGCAAAGCTTCGGTTGTGCCGGAGATCACGGCCGTATCAAAGCCGAACAGCAGCGATCCTAGGGCAGCCACAAGGGCGCTGATCAACAGCATCGCGCCGCCGCTGCGGCCAATGGTGGGTTGAGGTTTGCTCGCGGAAGCAGCGTCCGGGTTCATAGCTCTAATGGATAGCCGATTTCGAGCGCGAATCTTAGCGGGTGCGGCCCAAGGTTCAAACCTTTTGGTAACGTCCCGGAATTGGGCGTTGGGACGCCGGATTCAGGGAGGTAAGGGTAGTTCAGCGTGCAGGTGGGCAGTCTCCTCTGAGCTTTTGCTATTCCCCTGGTGACTCATCACTGACACAATTGCGCCATGCACTATAGCGCTATGTCTATCCTGCGATTGAGTTTGGCAGTCCTTACATTCTGGCTGGTCGCGCGGGCTTCGGCCCAGACCATGCAGGAGCGGCTGCGGGCGGAACTGGACCGGTTGCCCCACCCGCGGAGCGCCGCTGACTTTCAAGCCGCCCCCAGCCTGTCGCACGTTAGTCAGCACAAGACCCTGATCTGCTGGAGCTTCGCGACCTGTTCCTTCCTGGAATCGGAAATGGCCCGCCTGAAGCTCGCGCCGGTGCGGCTCTCGCCCATGTATGCCGTCTATTGCCAATACGTCGAGAAGGCGCGCCGCTTTGTGCAAACCAAAGGCGAGTCGCGCGTCTCGCCGGGCGACACGTTCTGGGGCGTGCTCGAGGCCTGCGCCCAATACGGGGCCATGCCCTCCGCCGCTTACGAGAAGTTGCCGGGCAGCCCGCCCTTCGATCACACCCGCCTCTACGCCGAGCTGGGGAGCTGCATACAGGAGATCAAACTGCGCGGCCAATGGGACGAAGCGCGTGTCCTGGCTCAGGTCAGAGAGATCCTGAACCGGCACCTTGGCGAACCGCCGGAGACCTTCTCCTATAACGGGAAGACCTACACGCCCAAGTCATTTCTGGCCGAAGTCGTGCGGCTGCCCTGGGCCGGGTACGTGAGCGTTAGTTCCCATGAATCCGCGCCGTTCAACACGTTCACCGAATTGAAGGTGCCGGACAACTGGCGGCACAACACGAACTTCTTCAACGTGCCGCTGCCCGTGTTTTACGAGGCGTTCAAGGGCGCGCTGCGCGGCGGCTTCACCGTTGCGGTGGAGGTGGACACCAGCGAGCCCAGCTATGACAACCTGGTGCGCTATTGCTTTATCCCCAGCTTCGACCTTCCGGGGCGCGAGATCACCCAGGCCGCGCGCGAGACGCGCCTCCTGAACGGGGCGACCAGCGACGATCACGCCATCCACATCATCGGCTGGAGCAGCATCGGCGGCGAAGACTGGTTCCTGGCCAAGGACTCGGGCAAGGAAGCCTGGCGCGAGGGCAACCAGGGGGCCGTCTTCCTCCAAGGCGCCTACGTGAAGCTGAAGGTCCTTGCCTTCATCGTCCACCGCGACGGCATCCCGCAGGTCAAAGCCGCCCTGCCGTCCCGGTAGCCAGGTAGGCAGGGGCGAAGGCTGCACGGTTGCCCGGCCTCAGTTCAGCACGTGGGGCCGCTCCTTGTAGCTCTTGAGAATCAGCTCGCCAAACATGGCGTTGGCCCGGGGGAACCACGGCCTGGTGAACCGCGCGGCATCGTCCTTGTGGAACGCCTCGTGCATGAAACCGGTCCCGGCGTGGGTCTTCTGCAGAGTGACCAGGCACTGGCGCACCTCCTGATCGTCCATGCTGGTGAGGCCCTGCATGATCAAGCCCAGCGGCCAAATCATGTCCCGCCCCAGGCGCGGGCCAGCCGGGCCGGAGGCGGCTCTGCCGGTGCAGTAGTAGGGGTTGGCGTCCGACAGAACGAAGCGCCGCGTGTTGAGGTAGAGCGGGCCGCCAGGGCTGACCGCGTCCAGATACGGCAGGGAAAGCAGGCTGGGGGCGCTGGCCTCGTCAATGCAGTAATAATTGCCGTAGCCGTCAATCTCGTAGGGCAGCACGCGTCCGAACTTCTCATGGATCACCACCGCATGTTCGCGCAGCGCGCGCTCGACCTCGCTGGCCAGGCCGCGGCATTGGGCGGCGGTTTCCTGGTCGCGGTGAACCTGGCTCAGCAGCTCCGCCGCCTGGCGCAGGCTCACGACCGCAAAGAGATTGGATGGCACCAGGAACGGGAAGACCGTGGCGTCGTCGGTTGGCCGGAACATGGAGCAGATCAAGCCCACCGGTTTTGACGGCCGGCCATAGCCGTCTCCGGCCAGGGTGTTGGCCTGCGCCTCGGTGCGGCGCTGGAAGGTGTAGGGACCCGGGCTGGTCTTGCGCTGCTGTTCGCGGAAGGTCTTGAGCACGCGCAGGATCGCCTCCCGCCAGGCCGCATCGAGCGGGGAGCGGTCGCTGCTGGCTTTCCAGTAGCCGTGGGCCAGCCGGATCGGGTAACAGAGCGAATCCAGCGCCCACTTGCGCTCGTGGACGCCGGCCTTCATCCCGGTCGAGTCGCTCTTCCACGGGCTGACCCGCGAGTCGTCCCGGCAAAATGCGTTGGCGTAAGGGTCCTTAAGGATGCAGCGGGTCTGGCGGTTAATGACGCCCGCGATTAGCTGTTGCAGGTTCGAGTCATTCTTCATCAGCGGCACGTAGGGCCAGACCTGCGCCGCGCTGTCCCGCAGCCACATCGCATCAACCTCGCTCGATGCCACAAAGGTGTCGGGCCGCGCCCCGGCATCTGAGAAGTCCACCGCCGTATCCAGCGCGTTCGGGAAGCAGTTCTCGAACATCCAGGCCAGCTCCCGGTTGCCGATGCGGGCCTTGATGGTCTCGATGGTGCGTTCCACCGCGCGGCTCTTGAACTTCCGCTTGTCCTCAGGGGGGCGGACCGTCGGAAACCCGGCCTCTGCCGCGCCGCCGGTCGAGCCAAGCATCAAGCCGGAGGCCAGCAGCGAAGCGCGGCGAAGGAAATCCCTGCGGTTCATAAGCCCGCCGCTCAGCCTTCCCGTTGCTCGGGCGCGGGCGCGTCCACCTCTTTTGACACGAAGCCAACGCACAGCCCCGCCGCCACCATCGCGCCGCCGCCCAACAGCACGGCGTTCATCGGATTATCCCCCAGCACGGACTTCATCAGCGTCCCCAACCCGAGCGAGGCCAGTATCTGCGGGATGACAATGAAGAAATTGAACACCCCCATGTAGAATCCCATCTTCTCGGCGGGGATCGCGTTGGACAGCATCGCGTATGGCATGGACAGAATGCTCGCCCAGGCCACGCCCACCAGCAGCATGGACCCGATCAGCAAGTACTGCTGGTGCAAGGCAACAGCCAGAATCAGGCCGGCCCCGCCGCACACCAGGCAGACACGGTGGATTGACCGGGCGGCAAACCGCTTCACCAACGCCAGCAGGGCGAACGCAAAGACAAACGCCGTGCCGTTATACACCGAGAAACACACCCCGCCCCACGCCGCGCCCCGCTGATAGCTTCGCGCCGCGGCCAGCGCCTTCTGGATGTCGTCCGCCGCCGCTGCCGTCTCCGGCGAATCCGGCGCGGTCGCCTGGTGCTTCATCAGCGCCGCCGCGAAACTCTGCACCAGCGGGCTCTCGGCCTCCTCCGGCGGCACCGCGCTGGGCGCGGCCGGATGGCTGGCGATCAGGGCTTGCAGCGCGTTGGCGTCAATCTGCGCGCCGGGATCAGGCGCAGCGGGCTTCAGGCAAAACACTTGCAGGACAACGTCGTACCACGGGTGTTGCGCCGCCAAGCGCGTCTGCTCCGCCGCCAGCTCCCGTTTGCGCGCTTCGTAGGCTCGGGCAACCGCCGCGGCTTGCGCGACGAAAGGCCGTCCGGCTTCACTCTCGACCCGGCCCTTGAGCGCGGCGTCGCGGATGCCCAGGGGCTGCCCGTGGAAAACGCCCGTCGCCACGGCCGGCACGAAATAGAGCCACATGCAGAAGAGGGCAAACCACGTGAAGAACTGCACCACGGCAAGCTCGCGCATGGTCTTGGGCATCTTGCCGATGCCCGCCACGATCTCGCGCGCGGCGTGCCCTATGCCCCGGGATTCCGCCTTCAGTTTCTGAAACGCCGCCAGGTCGTCGGGCGGATACTCCCGCGTCGTCAGGATCGTGTAGAGCACCGCCGTGAAGAACACCGCCGATCCGATGTAGAACGCCAACTTGACGGCAGGCGGGATGGGGCTGCTGACCGTCGCTTCGTTGCTGACCCCGAACCCGCTGGTCAGCACGTAAGGCAGCGCGGAGGAAAGCACCGCGCCCAAACCGATCAGCAGGCTCTGCATCGCAAACCCGCTCTTGCGCTGCCCGGCGGGCAGCAGATCGCCCACAAACGCCCGGAACGGCTCCATCGTGACATTCACGCTCGCGTCCAGGATCCACAGCAGCCCCGCCGCCATCCAGACCGTGCTCGATCTCGGCATGGCAATGAGCGCCAGGCTCGCCAGAATCGCCCCGAACAGGAAGTAAGGCCGCCGCCGCCCCAGCGCGCCCCACGTGCGGTCGCTGGCGTAGCCAACGATCGGCTGCACCAGCAGCCCCGTTAACGGCGCCGCAAGCCATAGCACGGCCAGCTCCGATTCTTTCGCCCCCAGATACTGATAAATGGCGCTCATGTTCGCCATCTGCAGCCCCCAACCGAATTGGATGCCGAAAAAGCCGAAACTCATGTTCCAGAGCTGCCAGAAGCTTAGTCGTGGCCTGTGCATGAATATGGATTCTCAGACTGTGCGATTGCGGTTGCCCATCGCATCACTTCAACACTCCTCGCAGCCCGACGCAAGCCCTTTTGCCGCGCAGCGTGGCGCTGGAACAGGCAGGGCGGGCCGCTTGCCGAGCCTCCGCCCCCGTGTCCCCACAATTGGTGACATGACGGAATACAGGGTTCTGCTATGTTGGTGGCGTCAGTGATGCAAAAGCGCAGTAGTCAGACCGTGTGTAACTGACAGGCGTAAATCTGCGGCGCCGCATCAAGACAAGATTTAGAGCTGTTCTCGATGTAGAAATGTGGCAAGAAGGCCGGAATTAAGTTCCGGCTTTTTTGTTGTACTGCGGTTGCCGCCCTGGAGCGGCGCGGGCATCACCGGGATGTTGCCGAAACGGCAGCAGGATGAACCATCGCAAGGTTGCCTTGCCCCCCACCTGCGACCCTCAATGCCGGTGGTTTCACCAAGGGCGCATTCCGTGTCGCCGTTGGGCGGAGGCATCCTGCCACTGCACGAATTTTTCCCAGATTTACTATTGACCCCAACCCGGCCTGGTCAGTATATTGTCCACGTAAATCGGTGAATGAGCAGAAGCCCATTCTCAGTCACTTGATTGGACAAACAAGACGGTCTTTAACACCCTGCGTTTTTGGAGTATATTGCGGTGCACTCTATGAGACGAGCCTGCAGTGCGCGGGCGTGGCGCGCGGCCAATCATAAGGGGTCTATTGGCACACGTCGGGTTGGGGTGGCGTTCACGCTGATCGAACTGCTGGTGGTGATCGCGATTATTGCGATCCTGGCGGCGCTGCTGCTGCCGGCGCTGGCCAAGGCCAAGGAACGGGCGCTGCGGATCAATTGCGCGAGCAACCTCAGACAAATCGGCCTGGGAATCAACATGTACAGCACCGACTACAATGACTTCGTTCCCTTTATTTGCTGGGACCATGACTGGCCCCAACTGAGCTATTTTCCCTGCTTCGTTGACCCCGGCACATCGCGGGTGAAGGAGGGATACTATGGTCTGGGAATCTTGTGGCGCACCAAGGCCGTGCCCCACCCCAAAGTGTTCTACTGCCCGAGCCAGGCGAAGCAGAACGCAAATATGACCTACGAGTACTACACCCAGGTGGGGCCTTGGCCGTCCGCGCCGGCTACGGAAACGGCGGGCCGGATACGTGTCTGCTACAGCTACTTCTTCCAGCGGCGGGAGACTGAGCTTTTCAGCCGCTACGTGCTGCCCAAGGTTACTTACGACCGGAGTGTGATCGAGGTCGGCAACCCCGGCACGACTTACGAGGTGACTGGCCCCGTCAAGCTGAACCTGCTCAATCCCAGCAAGAGCATCACGACCGATCTGGCCCAGTCATTGGCCCTCGCACCGCACAAGGACAGCGGAATTGCCGGCCTCAACGCGCTCTTTACAGACGGACACGTGAAATGGCAGACCGCCCGGCGCAATCCCAAGGCCTTTGATCCCGCTCTCTGGGACCATCCCGGCAGCGACGAGCTGAGTTTTCGCCGCCTGGCCAATGCCTGGCAGCCCTAACCGGCGGGCGCGAAAAGGGGCCAAATCAGTTACTGGAGGCGGGCACGATAGAACCGTTGCGGGTCGGCGGGCGCGACATCGTCGTAGGTCGCGGTGCTGCCGCTGGTGCTGCTGTCAAGCGGGCTCCAGAGATTAGGCAGGCTGAGATTCGTGGTGTACTCCAGAACCGTCGTGGCATTGCCCAGGCCCAGGTAGCTCAGAGTGTAAAGCCCGCCTGCACTTGAAAGTCTCACCACCGGCGCCAGCGGCAGCGGAACCGTCATCACGAACGCGCGCGCGTAGATGGGTTCCTCGGGCTGCCAGATCCCCACGCCGGTAATCACGAGGCCCGTCCCGTTCGTGCCGACGCTATACGCCCGGTTCAGGCGGGTAAAAGAGCCATTGAGACCCAGGAACTTCGCCAGCTCCGTCAGGTCCAGGACTGTCCACTTCGCCGGGTCCGGATCGCTCGTGTCCCACACCACGGCCTCTTCCGTCCCGCGGTAGTTCATCCCCACCGCATACTTGCCGTCGGGCGTGCAGCCATAAGGGACAGCCCGGGTGCCGGATCCCGCCGTATCAGGAAACTCGGGCAGCGCATTGATCGTCTGCGACGGCCCGGGGTTCTCCACCTTGTAAGCATAAGTGCTGTAGGGATCGCTGACGGTTGGCGACCGGCCGAAGATGGTGTTGCCGTCCGCGCTGATCGAAAACGCTTCGCCAGCCGTGCTTCCGTCCAGGCCGTTGAAGAACACGGGAGCCGGCGTGGCAGTGCCGTTCCACGTAATCATATAATTCTGCCGGTAAGTGTCCGTGCTATCGGTGCGCCAACCGGCAGCCCTCCCGCTGGCGGATACGCCGTTCATCAGGGAACGCGCCGGCTTGGTGATGCCTTTTTGGGAGTAAGTAATGGTGGGGATCCAAGGGCCAGCGAGTTGGTTGAGATAAACAGGCTCCCCCGAAATATCGAGCCCGCTGGTTACGTAATAGACATCCGACGCCGTGGAGGCTCCCAGCATATTGGCTGCCGGTATCGTGTTAACGACAAAACTCGCGGTGCGCCGCTTGCTGGCGAACGTCGCGCCGCCGTCGGTCGTCATCCACTCCGTCGGCGAGTAATTCCCCGCAGCGTAGGACCTCCCGGCGATGATGAGTTCCGTAGTGGTGCCGGAAGTCCGATAGCCTACGCCCGTCGCGATTGTGGCTTGCGCATTGTCGGCGCTGTAAATGTTGATCGCGCTGCCTGCCCCAACCTGGTAGAGGAAGCCATGGGACGTGGTGCTTTCAGGGACACCCGATAACCCGACAACGAACTGGCCGTCTGGTGTGATGGCACGGCCTTCGTTATCCAAGTCACCAAGCACCATCGGTATCTCGTAGAAGGCGACGCCGCCCAGCACGTGGGTGGCGCACCAGGTGGTGACGAGCAGGGTTGATAATACAGTCAGAATGGTGGTGTGTTGCTCTCTCTTCATGGTTGTAGTTTGGTTATGAGTTGCCGCGCCTGAGGTTGCACGCACCAAGCTGCGGCAACCCAGCCGCGGTTTGCGTTGCCGACAGACGGGTGTCTGCCGACAAAACTGCAAATGGTTCAATAGATGAGCAGCTGGGGCGCGCATTCGCGCCTGGCAGCCACCAACAGCCCAACTGCCTGCTTACTTCCGGCGACGGTGCGCGAGCAAAACCAGGCCGCCCAGCGCCAGCAGCGAAATCGTTCCCGGCTCCGGCACCATTACCGTCATCACGAACGCGCGGTTGGCCCCCTCGAATACCCCGATCCCCGTCACGACCGCGTAGAGCTGTCCGCTCTCAAAGGTCTCGCCCACACTGTAAGCGCGGGTCAGGATGCTCCAGCCATCGAGCAGATCGTTGTCTGCCGCATATTGCGTCAGGTCAATGGCAAACGACCAGTCATCCTTCGTGGACCAGAGCACAGCCTTTTCCTGGCCGCGATACGCCATCCCCACGGCGAAGTTCCCGTCCACCGTGCATCCGTACGGCACCTGCAAGCTGGTGGAGCCGGCTTCGTCGCCAAAAAGAGGCAGCGCAGTGATGGCCCCCTGCACGGTGCCATTCTCGGCTGCCCCGGAGAACGTGGTCTTATAACCATACCTCGGGCCGACATTGTTTAGGGCTATGGGCGACTGGCCGAATACGGTGTTGCCGTCGGCGCTGACCGAGAATGCCTGCCCATAGTTGTCGCCCGCCAATCCGTTAAAGTAAGCGCCTGCCTGCGTGGAATAAGTAACCATGTAATTCCTCGATGCGGAGGTGCCGGCACCCCGCCAACCCACTGCCCGGCCGCTGGCGCTGACGCCGTTCATAACCGAATAAGACTCGGGAGCCGAGAGCCCCTTCTGGTGCCAGGTCAGTGTCGCGCCCCACGCGCCCGCGCCCTGGCCGACATAGATTGGATTATTAGCGAGCGTTGTGGTGCCGGCCACATAATAGGCATCCGAGCCGGTCCGGGCACCAAGCTGGTTTGCCGCCCCCATAGTGTTGGCGGCCCACGACGCCGTCCGGCGCCTGGTGGCAGAAAGTACACCACCGTCGGGCAGCATGTACTCCGTCAGCACCGAATAGCCGTAACCTGTTGGTTCGGACTTGCCGGCAATGATGACTTCCTTAGTGCCGCCAGAAGTGCGATAGCCGACGCCGTTTGCAATAGTGGCTTGGGCGTTACCAGCATTGAGATTGACGGCGCCAGCGGCGCCAACCTCATAAACATAGCCACGCGTCGTCAGGGTCTCAGTGGTGCCGCCCGAAATGCCGACGGCGTACTTGCCGTCCGGAGTGATCCCGAGGGCGGTGTTGACCGTATCTCCCGCCAACGTTGGTATGACGGCGAGACTATCTGCCGCCAGCGCGGCGGTGTCTCCAAGAGCAAACAGGGCGAAGGCCGCCAGCAAGCTGGCACTGCAATGGATATGGAACTTTGGAGTGGGGTGAAACATAATCCTCTGCCTTTCTAAGTGGCTCCTCATAACACCACTATACACGAATTATGTACCTTCGCCCGCCACCGTCAACAATAAAATGAAAATTCTTTTGGTCCCCCCCGGACAGGCTGGTGTGACGAGTCTCCGCAATCGCCCCCGGCCTGAACCGGAGCCGGCCTGGCGCGGCCCCAGGAGCGAGTGCGCCCGGGGCCGGATGCGCCGACGCCCCCTCCATGTAACAAACGCGCCCAAGCCCGTGTCGGCGGCGTGTTTGCCATGCTATCCCCCTTTCCGCCAAGGCCCACGGCAGGCTCTGGCGCCGGCAGCCCCTTCCAGAACGCCCCCTCGGCAATCGCCCCCCCGGCAACGCGCTCCCCAACCTGCCTCCATGGTTCCCCCGTCCTACCTCCGTTGCTCCTCCGTCCTTCCTCCGTCCCTCCTCCGTCCCTCCTCCGTCCCTCCTCCGTCCCTCCTCCGTCCCTCCTCCGACAGGCGGTGGGAGGAGGAACGGAGGTGGGACGGAGGTGGGACGGAGGAGCGACGGGGAGGGGACGGAGGCAGCCACGGGAGATAATTCCCTAAAGCAGCGCGCTGGGACTATCGAGGGGTAGAGGGAGCGGGGCAGGGGACCGTCTCTTTCGCATTGCGGTTCATGGAAAGAGCGGCACAGATCAGCATGTGCCGAGAGCTAAAGCCGTGCGTCGAGGAAGGCAGAGCCGACCCCGACGGGCTTGCGAACGACTGTGATTTCCGGCTCAGCTGTAATGATGCAGATGTGTGTCCGTCTCCCCCACACCCCTGCCCTCTCCCGTGGGGAGAGGGGGCATTGCCGCCCGCGCTGGAAGAGGCTCACCGTCCCGTGATAGATCCCGACCGGCCAAGAGCAGTTCCCTCTCCCCAGGGGAGAGGGCTAGGGTGAGGGGGAACTACACGTGCAACTACATCGACACGGCTCAGGCCGGCGGAACGATGGCGCTGGTGAGTCTGGGCAGGTCCGTCCAGCCGTCAACATGCTGACAGGTCCGGATAAACACCGCACTGCCGACTGGCGGCACGCCGTGGCGGGCGACGTAAAGGGCGGTGATGTCGCTCCAGCCATCCACCGGCGCGGGCAGCAAACCCAGGAACGGGTAATGCACCACGCGCTGCACGCCTGCGCTGACCGGCGCGGCGCCCTGCACGACGGTGTACTGGCCCGGCGGAGCCAGCACGCGCAGCTTCAGACTGATCGTGCCGCCGGTATTGCTGATCGCCAGCTCCGCCACTCGGTTGGGGCTGAAGCTCGGCACGACGGGCGGCAAGTCGAGCCAAATCAGGCCCAGGTGGGCGCGGGCGGCGTTGACCTGCACAAAGTAATGGTAGCCGCTGGGCGGGACGCTCCGGCCCGCGCGGCTGACCGTCAAGCGGTCCGCCGCGGCGAGGCGCCAGGCAAGCCGCTGCTCGGGAACCAGGCCTCGCCAACGGCGCGAGACCGCGCCGAAGTTGCCGCGGTTGCGTTGCTGGTCCGGAGTCTGCGGGTTGCGCGGCGGCACGTACTGACGCACGACCTGGCCGTAGCGGCCGTTGACATAAACGACCGGGCCAACTCGGCCCGACTGAGGTGGACAAATGATCTTGCTCATAATGATTCAGTGTTCTTTTGCGCCCAGTCTGCCACACACGGTCGGACAAATACCGTCCGATCCGTATAAGTACTGATGCCGGGGCTGTTCCCGTCGAAGGCCCTCTGCTCCAACACCTGACAATGCCCTGCCGATTTCGCGGGGCTCGGGGACCAGGGCTGCGTGCCACCACATCGTGGTCAGCGGGAAAAGACACTTGTCATTCGCTGGCGCGGGGATTACAAACGGGGCGGCAAAGCCAGCAGCGGTCCTGAGCACGAGGTGAACTATTACGCGCATACGGCGGTGAAGTCGGACGGGACGCCGGACCCGGACACGGCGAAGTGGCAATTGCTGTCCACGCATCTGCGCTGGTAATCGCAGAGGGCGGCTTGCATTTGTGGCTGGGCGTTGAGGCGGTGGAGGCATCTCGCAGGCGTTGACCCGGCTCGCTGTGGGTACAAAAAATGAGCGGCCCCTCTTTGGGCCGCTCCGCGTAGTGCCACATGGCTCGCCTCCTTTCCGAGCCATAGTCGTTTCATATCCTTTCTACGCTATAGCCTGCCGGCGCGCTATGGGGTGTTCACCCCATGCCGGCGCGGGCCCCCCGATTCGAGGCGGGGCCGGTGATAACGCCGTCACGGCAATGACCCTCTTGACAGAACAGGGCCGCTCGCGCAAGAAAAGGAGGAGTGGACTAAGAACCTCTGTGGAATGAGGACGCGGGAGCCGCGGTTCGGCTGCTGCGCCGGTTCCGGGACGAATGAACAGACTTATGAGAATGCGACTCTTTCAGATTCTGGTTGGTTTAATGGTGGCCGGCGCCGCCGGCCTGTGGAGCGGCCGGGCGGCTGAGAAGGAGTCCGCCACCGACCTGCCGGGGCGGAGTCTCACCGCCGCCTTCCAATACCCCGGCATCACGCTGGGACCGGATGACAGCGTGAGCGTGGACCTGCTCATCAAGAACCGCGGGCGCAGCGACGAGACCGTCCTGGTTGATGTCACAGAGAAGCCCAAGGACTGGGTGGTGGAGGTCAAGCGGTTCAGCACGCTGGTCAGCGGCGTGTTCGTGGCGTCCAGGGAGGATCAGACGTTAACCCTGAGCGCCAAGCCGGCCGGTAAGGAGGTCAAGAAGCTGCCGCCCGGCACCTACCGCTTCGCCGTCAAAGCCCGCAGCGCCGACGGCGCGCTCGAGCAGGCGGCGGCGGTCACCGTGACGGTCGTCTCGGCGGAGAAGGCGGCGGAGCGGGTCAGCATTGAGACGTCCTATCCAACGCTGCGGGGTCCCTCGGGTGATAAATTCTCCTTCTCCCTCGACGTGAAGAACGACACCGGGCAGGACGCCGTGTTCAATTTCCGCGCCACCACGCCGCCCGGCTGGGAGACCTCCTTCAAGCCGGCGTACGAGTCCAAGCAGATCAGCTCCTTGCAGATCACCGCCAACTCCAGCAAGACCGTCGAGATGGAGGTGACGCCGCCGTACAATGCCCAGGCCGGCGAATACGATTTCCGGGTCGAGGCGGCGGCGCCCAGGGCCAAGGCCGAAAAGGACCTCAAGGTGGTGCTGACGGGCACTTATGGGTTGAAGGCCGGCACGCCCAGCGGCGTGCTCTCGCTGGTGACCGAGCGCGGGCAGAAGGCCAGCATCACTTTGGTGGTGCAGAACAGCGGCTCGGCGCCGCAACGTGAAGTGAAGTTCGACGCCTTCAAGCCGGAGAATTGGAAGGTGGAGTTCAAGCCGGAGAAGTTGGAGAACATCGAGCCGGGCGCCTTCAAGCAGACGGAGATCACGATCATTCCCGCGCCGCAGGCGCTGGTGGGCGATTACTCGGTCAGCATCCAGGCCGAGGGCGAAAAGGCCAACCAGGAGACCGAATTCCGCGTCACCGTCAAGGCGGCGTCAGCCTGGGGCTGGATCGGCGTGGGGATCATCGTGGCGGTCATCATGGGGCTGGCGATCATCTTCCGTGTGTTCGGTCGGCGGTAGTATGGCCAGGGCGCATGACACTTTGTGGCGGAGCGCGGGCATTGCTGTCCGCTTCCGCGCGTGGCTCAGGCTCAGGCGGACAGGAATGTTCGCGCTCCGTTCTGGCGGGTAGGGAGGACGCTATGACCGCAATCATCCAGACGGAAGGCTTGACGCGCCGGTATGGCCGGCAGATGGCGGTGGACGGGCTTTCGCTCGAGATTAACGAGCGGGAGGTGTTCGGCTTCCTGGGTCCCAACGGCGCCGGCAAGACCACGACCATTCTGATGCTGTTGGGGTTGACGGAGCCCACCGCCGGACGTGCTCGCGTGCTGGGCTTTGACCCGGCCCATGACCCGCTCGAGATCAAGCGCCAGGTCGGCTACCTGCCCGAGAACGTCGGCTTCTACGACGACCTGACGGGCCGGGAGAACCTGCGCTACATGGCGCGGCTGAACCGACTGCCCGAAGACAAGGCGCGCGAGCGAATCGAAACGGCCCTGGTCACGGTGGGCCTCAACGGCGAGGGCGACAAACTCGTCGGCGCCTACTCGCGCGGCATGAGGCAGCGGCTGGGCATTGCCGAGCTGCTCATCAAAGACCCGAGGCTGCTCATCCTGGACGAGCCGACGCTTGGCCTGGACCCCGACGGCACGAACCGGATGCTCGACTTGATCGTTTCGCTCAGCCGCGAGCGGGGCATCACCATCCTGCTCTCCTCACATCAGTTGGAACAGGTGCAGCGCATCTGCACGCGGGTGGGCATCATGATCAAGGGCAAGCTGGTGGCGCTGGGCACGATCGAGGAGCTGGCCAGGCGCAAGCTGGGCGACGCAACGGGGCCAAGCCTCGAGGAGATTTACATGCGTTACTTCAAGGAGACCTGAGCTATGTGGACGATCTGTCGCAAAGAGCTGGCCGACCACTTCACCTCGGCTCGTTTCCTGATCCTGTTCTGCCTCGTGCTCATGCTGACGCTGGTGTCCACCTACATGGCCGCCACGAATGTGCGCGAGGCGCTGGAGGGCACATCCAAGCCGGCCCAGATATTCCTGCTGCTCTTCACCACGCCGGGCAAGTTCCTGTCGCTGGTGCAGTTCATCGCATTCTTTGGACCGCTGCTGGGCATTATCATGGGGTTCGACGCCGTCAACCGCGAGCGCCAGCATCGCACGCTGGCCAAGCTGGTATCGCAGCCCATTTTCCGCGATGCGGTCATCAATGGGAAGTTCCTCGCGGGCGTTGTCACCGTGAGCCTGGTGCTGGTCAGCCTGCTGCTGCTGCTCTCCGGGGTGGGACTGATGACGGTGGGCGTGGTGCCGGGGCCGGAGGAGATCGGGCGGCTGGCGATCTACCTGATCATCAGCATTGGCTACGTGTCGTTCTGGCTGGGCCTGGCGATCCTCTTCTCCATCCTGTTCCGCTCGCTGGCCACGTCGGCCCTGGCGTCGGTGGCGCTCTGGGTTTTCTTTTCCTTCTTCATGGGGTTCGCCTCGGAGCTGCTGGCCGGCGCGGTGTCGCCCGTGAGGAACCCGCGCGACCCCGAGGAGATCGTGGCCAACCAGCGCGTGGCGGACGCCGCCAGCCTGGCCTCGCCCGCGGTGCTCTACTCGCAGGCAACCTCGACCATCCTGGACCCCTACCGCCGGACCCGCAGCAACCTGGTGCTGACCGGCCCGATGGAACGGCTGTCGCTGGAGCGCTTTCAAAACCCCTTGTCCCTCGACCAGTCCATCCTGGTGGTATGGCCCTACCTGACCTCGCTCGGGGCGTTGACGCTGGTGTGCTTTGGCCTGTCCTACCTGATCTTCATGCGCCAGGAAATCCGGTCCGTGTAGGCGGTTGCGGGCCAGGGGGCAAATTAGAGGGGCAGATTAAAGCCCTTTGCAGGCGCCCGGGCACCAGATACCCTCGCTTGCGTCAAAGCACGAGTCGGGCTAGATTATGAATGATGAAGCTGAGGTTCGACATGGCGGAGAAGGTGACGCCGGAGATGCTGATGGAAAGCGTCCTGGCGAACAATCACCGCTACAAGGCCGAGCCGCTTTTATCAAGAACTGGGACTGGCAGCTTGTCACCGGCCTCAACCGAGGAGCGTGCGAACGAGGAAAAGCTCAGTTTGGAAATAACTCGGAAGCTCATGACCGGGTCCGAGACCGCTGGGAAACCACCCGAGTCCAAACCCTGACGCTTGGGGAAACGCTGGGTTTCCTGTTCCAGTGTCATCGGGCAGCCCCCTTCCTCTTCTTTAACGGCAACACCTTTGGTGAGATTGCCCGACGCATCATAGATGCGGTGTTCATTGAGTTCCCTCTGGGCCGACGCCGCGAAGCCGCGTCGTTGGCCGCGCACTACGTCGCCGGAGTATTGGACTACCAATCCCTGGAGTCAGGACTCACGGCGCTGGCGAAACTGGCGGACTTCCAGCCCGGCGACCGGGTCAAGACCCTGCGCGGCTCCATGCACGGGACGATTGTGTGCGTGCTGGAGGATGGCCGCGTAGTCTGGCGCGCCGATTCCGGCACCGAACTCACGGCCCTGCCCGAAAGCCTGATTCGCGAGCAGAAAAGATGAGACTCGCCCCTCCACGCTTGGCTGCGAGCATCTCGTAAGCCAAACAGCCAAGATCAGAATGCGATTATCGCATTCTTACTTCTGAAACCGACGGCCAAAGCCAATCAGTCCTGCCATGCCGATGCCCAACAACGGCAAGGTGGACCCAATATCCGGCACAGAAGCCGCTCGAACACCTGTGAAGGTGTAAACTTCGTCCTTGTAGTTGAAATCAGAGCCGGTGCGGGCGTCGAGGTCTTCAAACCCCACATAAGTCGTATCTGGAGAACCGTAGTCATTTACCATAAACGCATGCACCTGGCCATCCGGATTGCGACTGCCCGGGCCGCTGAAGAATGTCAAACCGGTGTCAACCACATAGATTCCAAAGACAATCTCGGTTCCTGCCGCGTAGGTTCCCAAGTCCAAAGTCGTTCCGGCAGGTGTGCTGTGGTTCTCGAAGAAGTATCCGAAACCATTCGGCGGTGAATACACGAACAGGTACTCGTGATAAGCCGCGCCCTGCCAACCCAAATACGTTACCTGCACGTTACCTCCGCTGGCGTAAAGGCTTTGTCCCGTCGTGATCGGTATTCCATAGCCGCCCCCTGGATAGTACGGAATCGTCGGGAGCGCGCTTGCATTCAAGAGTGCGCCTGTGACCGCTGTCGCAAGAGCAATAGTCAGCTTCAAGGATTGACTCTTAGTTTTCATCTGTGCTGACATCGTCAGCTTAGCAGATGCCAACAAGTCACGGTGGTTGATAGCATGAGTCGTATGTATTTGTTTTATAATATGTTATGCCGAGAACAATTAGTGCTGACGTGCCAGGTTCAACTTCCAGTATATGTACCAACCGTAAGGCTTTCCGACAATTCCCGGGCGAGGCTCATGCTGTGGTTCTCTAACTTATCTGATTTCATAGACTTAGGATTATTAAGGCGGAGTGTCAAGGCCGCCGACGAGTAGTGGCAAGCTGAGTTCGATAGGGTGCCACTGAGAGTTCGAAACCGTGGGGTGTTCTCAACGGGGCGGGCCGTGATCAGCGGTTGGGGTTACTCAGGGCGGGGCGGCGAGGCGGACTTCCAGCCCGCGGTTAGCTTTGCCATGAGCTCCTTTACCAGTGCGGCGTTCTCGGGCCGGGTGGCGACGTTGGTGTTTTCCTGCGGGTCGGGCTGGTGATCATAGAGCTCGACGGCGTCCACCTTCGAGTGGTCGTCGCGTCCGAGCCAGGCGGTGAAGCGGTAACGGTCGGTGCGCATGGTGTAGCCCATCAGCCGCTTGTTGCCCGCAGGGCGCGGGTATTGGCTGAAGACGGCGGCCTTCCACGGGCGGTTCACATCATCCAGCACGGGACGGAAGCTGGCGCCTTCAAGGTGCTGCGGCAGCGGCAGGCCGGCCAGGTCGGCCAGGGTGGGGTAGATGTCCACAAACTCGACCAGCGCGTCGGTGCGTTTGCCGGCGTTTTTCATGCCCGGCACGGAGAGGAGGAGAGGTGCCCGGGTGTCGTTCTCGACGTTGCTGTGCTTGCACCAGGCGTCGTGCTCGCCCAGTTTCCATCCGTGGTCGCCCCAAAGGATGATGATTGTGTTGTCGCGCAGCCCGAGCCGGTCCAACTCGTCCAGCACCCGCCCGACCTGGGCGTCCATATAGCTGACCGCCGCGTAGTAACCATGCTTGAGCCGGCGGGCGAGGTCATCGGGCAGGTGGCCGCGGGGAACGTTCTCGTAGCTGCGCAACTCGCCGCCTTCCAGCACGGCATATTCCGGCGCGCCTTTGGGGCGGAACGGGTTGGGCGCCAGGGGAATCTTCGCCGGGTTGTACAGGCGCCAATACTTGCTGGGCGAGACGAACGGCAGGTGCGGGCGAATGAAGCCGACGGCCAGGAAGAAGGGCTGGTTCTTCTGCTTGAGGTTGCGCAGGGCGGTGACGGCCATGTCCGCCAGGGCGCCGTCATGGAAGGTGTTGTCCGGCACGTCAGCGCTTTCGTAAGCCGGTCCTTTGCCCGCCGCGTGGAGCTGGTCTTCGTTCTTGCCCTCCGCGATAGCCTTCTGGCGTTTCTTGCGGACCAGCGCCTTGTTCTCCGGTGTGGCGTAGGCTTCGGACTTCGGGTTGGTCCAGGGCACCGACCATGACGGCGGGTCGTTGTAGCCAATGTGGTAAATCTTGCCCAAGCCCTGAACGAAGTAGCCGTTGTTCTTGAAGAGCTGCGGCAGAGTCACCACGTCTGGCAGGGCCGTGCGGAAGTGCGTCTTGAGGTCCCAGACCTTCGTCGTGTCGGGGCGCGCGCCGGTCAGCAGGCTGGTGCGGGACGGCGAGCAAACCGCCTGCTGGCAGTAGGCGCGGTTGAAGACCATGCCCGCCCGGGCCAGGCGGTCAATGTTCGGGCTTTTGATAATGGAGTTGCCGTAGCAGCCCAACTCCGGCCGCAGGTCATCCACGGCAAGGAATAGCACGTTGGGTTTGGACGGGGCGGCCACAACCGTGAAGGCCACTAACCACAGCACTGCCAGCAATCGGCGGAATGATGAAGCCATAATAGGGTCAAGACGGTTGGGGCCTGCTTGAGGTTTCGCAAGATAATCTGCTGTCAAATAGCCGCGCCCGGTTCTAGGTTATAGTCCACTGCACTAATGCAGCGCATATCTATGCTTCCGAACACACAGAAAACCGGACGTCGGACACGTTCCGGCATACTTGCACTTCTGCGTTTAATCCTGCCTGCAACCATCGTCGGCTCTTGCCTTCAAGGCCCCGGTCCTTTGCGGGCCGCTGCCCCTCCGGCCGACCGGCCCAACTTCATCGTTCTCCTCACCGACGACATGGGCTGCGGCGACCTGGGTTGCTATGGCGGCGATCTTGCGCCCACGCCCAACATTGACCGCCTAGCGCGGGAAGGCCTCCGCTTCACGCAATATTACTCGGCCTCGCCGATTTGCTCGCCATCCCGCACCGGGCTGCTTACCGGGATGTATCCCGCCCGCTGGCGCATCACCAGCTACTTGCAGACGCGCAAGGGCAACCGCGCCTGCGAGCAGGCGGATTTCCTCGATCCGCAAGCCCCTTCACTGGCGCGCGCGCTCAAGGCGGCCGGCTACGCCACCGGCCACTTCGGCAAGTGGCACATGGGCGGCGGACGCGACGTGACCAACGCGCCCCCCTTCGCGGCCTACGGCTTCGATGAGCACGCCAGCACGTATGAAAGTCCGGAGCCGCATCCGGACCTCACGGCGACCAACTGGATCTGGTCGGCGCACGACAAGGTCAAGCGTTGGGACCGCAGCGCATACTTTGTGGACAGGACGCTGGACTTCCTCAAGCGGCACCGCGACCAGCCCTGCTACGTGAACCTCTGGCCGGACGATGTCCACACGCCCTGGGTGCCAGGCCAGGAACGGCTTGCCGAGCATCCAAACGGCGCCGAGGGGGAGCGCAGCCTCATCGGCGTGCTGGCCGAATACGACCGGCAGGTGGGCCGGCTCTTGGCCGGGTTGAAGCAGTTGGGCCTGGACGAAAAGACGCTGCTCATCTTCACGAGCGACAACGGCCCCTTGCCCACGTTCCAGGGGCGCCGCGCGGCGGGTTTGCGCGGGAGCAAGCTGAGTCTCTACGAGGGGGGTATCCGCATGCCGTTTATCGTGCGCTGGCCGGGGCGCGCTCCGGCCGGGCGCACGGATGACCGAACCGTCCTGGGCGCGGTGGACCTCTTTCCCACCCTGTGCGTTCTGGCTGGGGCGCCGCTCCCGAAAGGCGCCGCGCTCGACGGGGTTGACCTCAGCGACGCCTTGCTGGGCCGGGCGATCGCCACCCGCTCGAAAGGGCTTTTCTGGGAATACGGCCGCAATGAACATGCCTTCGCCTACCCGAAAGGAGCTGGCCGCAGTCCGAATGTGGCGATCCGCGAAGGCGACTGGAAGTTGCTGGTCAATGCCGATGGCAGCCGGCGTGAATTATACAACCTGGCGGCCGACCCGAAGGAATCGGCCAACCTGGCGGAAGAGCAACCGGCCCTGGCCAGCCGCCTGGGTGCCCAGGCCCTGGAGTGGCGAAAGTCCCTTCCCCGCCCCGTGTCGGCCTCCACCAAACCCTCGCGGCCCGACATCGTCCTCGTCATGTCCGACGACATGGGTTTCTCCGACCTGGGTTGCTACGGCAGCGAGATTCGGACCCCAAACCTGGACAGGCTGGCCACCAACGGCCTGCGCTTCACCCAGTTCTACAACACCGCGCGGTGCTGTCCCACCCGGGCCAGCCTGCTGACCGGGCTCCACCCGCACCAGGCGGGCATGGGGCACATGACGGGCGGCCGCCGGGGCCCGCATGAAGGCTACTCCGGCGACCTCAACCGGCGGTGTGTGACGATCGCCGAAGCGTTGCGCCCAGCCGGATACCGCACCTATATGTGCGGCAAATGGCACGTCGCCAACGCCATCGCTCCCGATGGACCGAAACACACCTGGCCCCTCCAGCGCGGCTTCGACCGCTTCTACGGCACCATCACCGGCGGCGGCAGTTTCTACGACCCCACCACCCTCTGCCGCGGCAATACCTACATCACCCCCGAGAATGATCCCGAATACCAGCCCGCGCGCTTCTACTACACCGACGCCATCAGCGACAATGCCGTCACCTTCATCCGTGAGCATGCCCGCGACCGTTCCGCCGAGCCGTTCTTCCTGTATGTGGCTTATACCGCCGCGCATTGGCCGATGCACGCGCCCGCGGAGGAGATCGCCAAGTACCGGGGCAAGTATGACGGCGGCTACGGACCCATCCGCGCCGCGCGCTTTGCCCGGCTCAAGGAGCTGGGGCTGATAGACCCGGCGTGGAAGCTCTCGCCGCAGGCCGAAGACTGGGAGGCGGTCACCAATCGGGCCTGGGAAAGCCGCTGCATGGAGGTGTACGCCGCAATGGTGGACCGGATGGACCAGGGCATCGGGCGCATCGTCGCGGAACTGAAACGGCAAGACCGGTTCGACAACACGCTCTTCCTTTTCCTCCAGGACAACGGCGGCTGCGCGGAACCTATGGGCCGATCCTCCAACGCCGACCAGATCAGGAAGATGGTCTGCAAGCCGATGGGCCCCGACGACCTCCAGAAATGCATCTGGCCGCCCATGCAAACGCGAGATGGGCGCCCCGTGCGCACAGGGCCGGAAGCCATGCCCGGGCCGGAGGACACTTACGTGGGCTACGGCCGTGGCTGGGCCAACGTCTCGAACACCCCGTTTCGCGAATACAAGCACTGGATCCATGAGGGGGGCATTGCCACACCGCTGATTGTTCATTGGCCCAAAGGCGTCTCTGCGGCACTCCACAATCAGCTTGTCCGCCAACCGGCGCACCTCGTGGACGTCATGGCCACGTCTGTAGATGTGGCCGGCGCTGTCTATCCGGCGGAGCACGGCGGCGAGAAGATTCAGCCGATGGAAGGCGCCAGCCTGCGGCCGGCCTTTGCGGGCAAAGGCATCGAACGCGCGCAACCGATCTGCTGGGAGCATGAAAGCAACCGCGCCATCCGCGACGGCCAGTGGAAACTCGTGGCCAAGGCCGACCAGCCGTGGGAACTCTACGACATGACCGCCGACCGCACGGAGATGAATAACCTGGCCGACCGCCACCCGGACAAAGTCAAGGAGCTTGCCGGCCGCTGGGACGCCTGGGCGGCGCGCGCGAAGGTGCTTCCGCTCGGCGCCTGGCGAGCGCAGCCGGAGGGTAAGAAGGCCAAGAAGCAGCGGATGCCTCGACGCGGCGCCGCGGCTCGCTGACAGACCGGCGGCAGATTGCCCTGGCCCGCGCCGGCGCCGCTTACTTCCCGCCGCCCCGGCCTGCGCCGCCGGCCTGCCGCACGGCATTGAGTTGCTCGATCATCTTCCGGGCGCGGTCGGGCTGCGCCTTGGCCAGGTTGTTCGTCTCGCCGAGGTCGTCCACGAGCTGATAGAGCTGCCCGCCCGGGGCGATGCCCATCTCCGTGTTGGTCGAAACCTTCCGCTGGGGTCCCGTGCCTGGCTCGATGTATTTCCAGGTGCCTTCCCGCAAGGCAAGCACGCGGGCGTGTTCAATCAGTTGATCGCGGCCGGTCCTGGATTCGCCGAGCAGCGCCGGCAGCACGTTCCGGCTGTCCGGCCCCTCGCCAGTGGCCAGCTTCTGCCCGGTAAGCGCGGCAAAGCAGGCCAGGAAATCAATGTGACAGACCAGCGCGTCCGACACGCCGGGCTGGATGCGTTCCGGCCAGCGGGTAATGAACGGGATCCGGGTGCCTCCCTCGAAGATGCTGTACTTGCCGCCGCGCAACGGGCCCGCGGGCCGGTGGCCGTTCAGGTGCTCGGCCGCCCCGTCGCGGTAGCCGTCATCCACAACCGGCCCGTTGTCGCTGGAGAGAATCACCAGCGTGTTCCGGCTTAAGTCGAGCCGTTCGAGCGCGTTGAGCAGTTCGCCCACGCACCAGTCGAACTGCACGATCACGTCGCCGCGCGCTCCGCAGCCGCTCTTGCCGACGAAACGCGGGTGGGGCACGCGGGGCACATGCGGATCGTGCGTGGCAAAATACAGGAAGAACGGCCGGTCCTTGTTTTGCCCGATGAACGCAACCGCCTTGCGGACAAAGGTGTCGGCCATGTCCTCGTCCACCCAGCGGGCGGCCCGGCCGCCGGTCATGTAGCCAATGCGGCTGATGCCGTTGATGATGGTTTGGTCGTGGCCGTGGCTGGGATGCATCTTGAGCAGCTCGGGGTGGTCCTTGCCCGTCGGCTCGGTCCCGACCGGCTGGTTGTAGCTGACCTGGATCGGGTCCTTCGGGTCCAGGCCGGCTACCCGCTGATTCTCGACATACACGCACGGCACGCGGTCGCCCGTGGCGGGCATGATGAACGAGTAGTCAAAGCCGACTTCGCGCGGCCCGGGCTTGATCTCGCCGTTCCAGTCCAGCGTGCCCGGACGACCCAAACCGAGATGCCACTTGCCGACCACGCCCGTCTTGTAGCCCGCGCGCCGGAGCAAGGAGGCCAAGGTCGCCCGGCCCGGCTCGATAATAAGGCCGGCGTCGCCGGGCAGAATGCCTGTGCCTTTCCTGCGCCAGGGATACTCGCCGGTTAGCAGGGCGTAGCGGGCCGGCGTGCAGGTGGCCGAAGTCGAATGGGCGTCGCGGAAACGCAGGCCCTCTCGTGCCAGGCGGTCCACATTCGGCGTCGGGATCCTGGTCGCGCCATAACAGCCGGTATCCCCATAGCCGAGATCGTCGGCCAGGATGATGACGATGTTGGGCCGGGATGACCGCGCGCCAGCCGGAGCGGCAGGCGCATTTGCCAAGGTCATTGCCGCCAGCGCCATGACGATGGCCAGCGAGAGTGCAGTGCGTGATTTCATTTTCTCTTTCTTTCCCGGGAGGCCGAGCGTCCTCGCGCGCCCTGACTCTCACTGGTTTCACCAGGAGATTTGGGCTCGCGAGGACGCTCGCCCTCCCGAACCAGCAGCGTCCAAACAATCTCCCGTCACAGATCCTGGCCTAGTATAGGCATTCTCCGTCTGCGGCAAGAATATTTCCCGCCGTGCTAAGCCCGGACAGGCTTTGATTTGACGTCCGGTGCGGGGGCTGATAGAACTCCAGTACGGATTGGCCGTTGCAACAGAGATGAAACCTATGAAACAAGCGAAGCGCCCTAAGTACAAACGAGTCCTGTTGAAGCTCAGCGGGGAAGCCCTCGGCGGTCGGACGGGCCTGAACATCAATCCGCAAGCCGTGCGCGGCATGGCGGAGCAAGTCCGCGAAGTGCGCAAGCTGGGGGTGCAGATCGTCATCGTGGTCGGCGGGGGAAACATCTTTCGCGGGCTGAGCGGCAGCAAACGCGGCATTGACCGCACCACCGGCGATTACATGGGGATGCTGGCGACCATCATCAACGCGCTGGCGCTCCAAGACGCGCTCGAGAAGCTGGGCGTGCCCACGCGCGTGCAAAGCGCCATCAGCATTTCGCAGGTCGCCGAGCCGTTCATCCGCCGCCGGGCCGTGCGGCACCTGGAGAAGGGCCGTGTGGTCATCTTCGGCGGCGGCACCGGCAATCCTTACTTCTCCACCGACACCACGGCTGCCCTGCGCGCCAACGAGGTTGGCGCGGACGTCTTTCTCAAGGCGACCAAGGTGGACGGTATCTACAACGATGACCCCGAGGAGAATCCGAAGGCGAAGCGGTATTCGCAAATCCGCTACGCCGATGCGTTGCGCCGGCGGCTCAAGGTGATGGATTCCACGGCGTTCTCCCTCTGCATGGACAACAAGATGCCCATCATCGTGTTCAACTTCTTCCAGTCGCACAACCTCAAGCGGATCATCCTGGGTGAGCGGATCGGCACCCTGGTGACGGAGTAAGCCGGCGCCGGGGCGCGGCAGGAAGGGGCTGGCCATGCGCCAGCCGCAGGCCGCCCTACTTTAGCTACCTTCCTTACGCCATCCCCCTCCTTGTACAATGATGTTCGATTCACGCGAAGACGCGGGCCTCAAGCTGGCCCGCCTGCTGCAAGCACAGGCGGTTCAGGCCGACCTGGTGCTGGGATTGCCGCGCGGCGGTGTGGTCGTCGCGGCCAAGGTGGCACAAACCCTGCGCCGGCCCCTGGGCGTTATGGCCGTCCGCAAAATCGGACATCCCTGGCACCGTGAATTTGCCGTCGGCGCTCTGGCCGAAGGCGGCGTAACCCTGCTCGACGAGCGCGCGGTCGGCCCGGACCCGCAGGTCCGCGCGGAACTGGAGGCCATCATTGAAGAGGAGAAGAGCCGCCTGCGCGCCTGCCAGGAGCGGTTCCATCCCGAGGGCGCCCCGGCGCTTGCGGATAAGGCCGTCCTGCTCGTGGATGACGGCCTTGCCACCGGCGCGACGACGGAGGCTGCGGTCCTGTCGGCCAAAGCGCGAAGGGCCGGGTTCGTAACAGTGGCCGCGCCCGTAGCCTCGACCGATGCGGTCGAACGGCTCGCCAGGGTGGCCGACGAAGTGCGCGTGCTGCATGTGGACCCGGACTTTGACGCCGTGGGCCGGTATTACGAGGTCTTTGAACAGACAACTGATGAGGAGGTCGTGGAGGTGCTGCGAGCAACCGCAAGACTTCGCGCGCTCTAAATCGGCAATACCCCGGCAATCCGGTTTCGCAGATTTCAGAAAGCCCGGCTCTTCCCCGGGGCGCCCCCGTAGCACGCGGCTCCCGCATGGCTTAATAGAAATTCTATTAAGCCATGCGGGAGCCAGGTGGGAGCCAGGCGGGAGCTACTGCATGGCGGGTGAAAACCAGGGGCGCCGGGGCGCCCGGGCCGGGGTCGGCTGGCTTTGAGGCCCAATTTCCACGCCGAGCTGGCCGGCCCACGCGCAAACTTCCCGGAAGAGCCCGATTTGCTTTCACCTTCCTCGGGGGCTCGCTACCTTGCCGTCGTGCCTGAATTGCCGGAAGTGGAAGTGCTGGTTCGCCACCTGGCGCCGCTATTGGAGGGACGGCGGATTTGTAACCTCCGTGTCCGCCGGGCAAAGGTGCTGGGGCCTGCATCCGTCCGCAGATTCACCCAGGCATTGCGCGGAGCCAGATTTTGCGGTTTGGCACGCCGCGGGAAGTATCTCTTGTTCCAGCTCTGCCCGGCCAAACGAGCCGAACCGCTGACGCTGGTAGGGCATCTCGGCATGACGGGGCGGATGTATTTGTTGCCGGCCAATTCCCCCTTGCCCCGGCATGCCGCCGTGATTCTGGGCCTGGGCCGGGCGAACTTCGTTTTCGAGGACCCTCGCGGCTTCGGGCGGCTGACGCTGGACGCAGGCCCGTTGCGGAAGCTCGGGCCGGAGCCCCTGGCAACCGCGTTTGCGGCGGCACCATTTGCCGAGGCCCTGCGCCGTTCCCGCCAGGCGATCAAGGTCAAGCTGCTTGACCAATCCCTGCTCGCAGGCGTGGGGAACATCTATGCCAGCGAGGCACTCTTCCGCGCGGGCATCGCGCCCACCCTGCCGGCGCAACGTCTGAGCAGAGGCCAGGTTAAGCGGCTCTGGCGCGCCATCCGCGCGGTGCTCCGGCAGGCCATTGCTTGCGGCAGCACCGTGCCGCTCAATTACGCCGGCCAAGGCGCGTCCGACAGACTATTCTACTTTGGCCGCGCCCCCGGCGCGCCGGATTACTACCAGGAGCGGTTGCGGGTCTATGACCGGGCGGGCCGCCCCTGTCCGAAATGCGCAACCCCGATTCGGCGGGGCGTGCAGGCCGCCCGCAGCACCTATTACTGTCCGCGCTGCCAGCGCGCCTGAAAGGGAGCAACCCCGGGCCGGTGGCAGACGCCGCAACGGTGGACGGACCCGCTGGCAGTGCCGGTTGCGTATAACGTCCGCTACACCTCGGTGAAGGTGGCCGCGGACAACGTGGATTGGATCTGGCTGCGCGACCACGCCAGCGTCAAGGAGTAGCCTTGCCGGAGGGTGGCGCCGCCGCGCGGCGGGAAGGGTGGCGCAGGTATTCGTCTATCGCCCTGGCGGCTCGTTTGCCGTCGCCCATCGCGAGGATGACGGTGGCGGCGCCGCGCACGATGTCGCCGCCGGCGAATACGCCCGGGAGGTTGGTCATGCAATGGTCGTCCACGATGATGCTGCCCCATTTGTCCAGCTTGAGGTCCGGGCAGGTGTCAATGAGGAGCGGGTTGGCGCGGGTGCCAATCGCCACGATGACAATGTCGCAGGGCACGACAAACTCCGAGCCGGGGATGACGATGGGCCGGGCGCGGCCGGAGGCGTCGGGCTCACCCAGTTGCATGCGGACGCATTTGAGGCCGGTGACCCATTTCTGGTCGTTGCCGAGGATTTCAACCGGGGCGGTGAGAAACTCGAACTGGATGTCCTCCTCTTCGGCGTGGTGGATTTCCTCGGCTCGGGCGGGCATTTCCTTGCGGGTGCGGCGATAGACGATCGTCGAGGAGGCAGCGCCGAGGCGTTTGGCGGTGCGGGCGGCGTCCATCGCCACGTTGCCGCCGCCGACGGTGGCGGCGCGCTGGCCCTTAAGGATGGGGGTGTCGGCGCGGGGGAACTGGAAGGCGGCCATGAGGTTGGCCCGGGTAAGGTACTCGTTGGCCGAATACACGCCCTTGAGGTTCTCGCCGGGGACGTTCATGAACACGGGCAGGCCGGCGCCGTTGGCAATGAATACGGCGTCGAAATGCGCGCGCAGCTCGGGCAGCATGTAGGTCCGGCCAATGACGGTGTTGCAGATAATCCTCACCCCGGCGCGTTCGAGCCGTGCGACTTCCTCGTGGACGATCTGCTTGGGGAGCCGGAATTCGGGGATGCCATAGACCAGCACGCCGCCGGGCTTATGCAGGGCTTCGAAGACGGTGACGTGGTGGCCGTGTTTGGCGAGTTCGCCGGCGGCGGTAAGGCCGCAGGGGCCCGAGCCGACGACGGCGACCCTCTTGCCGGTGTGCGGAGCCACATCCAGGATCTGGCGGTGGGTGTTGCCGCGCGCCCAGTCGCCGACATAGCGTTCGAGGTAGCCGATAGCCAGCGGCAAGCCCTTGTGGCCGCGGATGCACTCGATCTCGCATTGGGTTTCCTGCGGACAGACGCGGCCGGTGACCGAGGGAAGCGTGTTGTCATCAAGCAGGCAGTGGGCGGCTTCGGGCAGTTTGCCCTCGGACAGCAACTTGATGAAGCGCGGGATGTTGACGCCGACCGGACAGCCGTTGATGCACTTGGGGTCTTTGCACTGAAGGCAGCGTTCGGCTTCGAGAATGGCGATCTTCTCGGGCAGGCCCAGGTTGACCTCCTTGAAGTTGGTGTTGCGGATCAGGGGCTCCTGCTCCGTCATCTTCTGGCGGTCAATTTGGAGGCGCTGCCTGGTGGAGAGCTTCTTGGACACAGGGCTTCGTTGAATCAGTTAGATGAGCGTCGGACGGGGCACGGGGGCGAAGGCTCACCCCAGCCCAAGCTTGCAGGTTCCTTCCTGGCAGGCGGCAAGGGCTTGCTGTTCGAAGTCCCGGTAGGTGGACAGGCGATCCGTGAGCAGATCAAAGTCAACCAGGTGCCCGTCAAATTCAGGGCCATCCACGCAGGCGAAGAGCGTCTGCCCCCCCACGTTGACGCGGCAGCCGCCGCACATGCCCGTGCCGTCCACCATGACGGGGTTGAGCGAGACGATGGTGCGGACGCCCAGCGGTTTGGTCAGGTTCACCACCGCGCGCATCATCGGCACGGGGCCGACCGCATAAACAATGTCAATGCCGCCCGCGGCCAGCGCGTCTTTGGCGGCGTCGGTGACGAAGCCCCGCCGGCCGTAGCTGCCGTCGTCGGTGCAAACGACCACCTCGCCCAGCCGTCCCAGTTCCGGCTCGAAGATCACCCATTCCTTTGAGCGTCCGCCGATGATGCTGAGCACTGAGACGCCGCGGCATTTCAGGCCCTGGGCAATCGGGTGCACCACCGCGGTGCCGACCCCGCCCCCGATGCAGAGGGCGCGGCCTGAGGCGATCAGTTCGGTGGGATGCCCGAGCGGGCCGACGATGTTGGCGAGGGCATCCCCCGGCTTGAGCGCGACCAGCTCGCGCGTGCTCTTGCCCACCGCCTGGATGACCAGCGCGATGGTGCCCGCGCCGGGGTCGGCGTCGGCGATGGTCAGGGGAATGCGCTCCGCCTCCCCGCCACGCTGGACGATAACAAACTGGCCCGGCTGCCGGATGCGCGCGATGCGCGACGCGGCGACGTCCAGCCGGGTGACATTCGGGCTCAGTTGGGCTTTGGCAATGATGTTATGCATGCCGGTTTGCCAATCTCATAAATGGCGGCAATCCTGCTGACAATTTGCACCAGAGTCAACCGTCCAGCAACCGTCCAGCAACCGCAATTGGGCGCGCGGAAACAGTCTTGCCAGGAACCGGGCCGGCGGGAATGATTGGCCAGGCCGCGACGAATAGTTCGCGTGTCACCATAGCAATCATTCAATACTCAATGAACTCGAATCCCTCCACTGACTCCGGCCGCACCACGCGGCGTGAGTTTCTCAAGACCTCCGGCACCGCCCTGGCGGGCGCGGCACTGGCCAGCGCCATTGCCCGTCCGGGCTACGCGGCGGAGAACAACACGCTCAAGCTGGCCCTTGTCGGGTGCGGCGGACGCGGCACCGGCGCGGCCGCGCAGGCCCTTTCGACGCGGGGGCCGACCAGGCTATGGGCCGTGGCGGACGTTTTCGCCCAGCGCGTGCAAACCAGCCTGGCGAGCCTCAGGCAATCCCATGAGCAGCAACTGGACGTGCCGCCGGAGCGCCAGTTCGTTGGTCTGGACGGATTCAAGAAGGCGATTGATTCGCTGGGCAAGGGCGGCGTGGTGCTGCTGGCCACGGCGCCGGCTTTCCGCCCCATTCACCTGGAGTACGCCGTGCAGAAGGGGGTGCACGTGTTCATGGAAAAGTCCTTCGCCGTGGATGCGCCGGGCACTCACCGGGTATTGAAAGCCGGCGAGGAAGCCTCGAAGAAGGGCCTCAAGATCGCCGGCGGCCTGATGAGCCGCCATTACCGGCCTCTCGAGGAAGCCATTCAGAAGGTGCATGAAGGCCTGATTGGCGATCTTGTCACTTGCTGGGCTTACCGGATGCATGGCCCCGTCGGCATCAACCCCAGGCAACCCGGCATGAACGAACTGGCTTACCAGATCGCCAACTACAGTTGCTTTACCTGGCTCAACGGCAGCTTCCTGGAGGACTGGCTTATTCACAACATAGACGTGTGCTGCTGGGCCAAGAACGCCTGGCCGGTTTCCGTCCAGGGGATGGGCGGGCGGCAGGTCCGGAGGGACCCCGACCAGCTCTTCGACCACTACGCGGCGGAATACACCTTCGCCGACGGCACGCGTTTCATGGCCCAGGGCCGGCACATGACCAATTGCTGGGACTTCTTCGGCAACATCATCCAGGGCACCAAAGGCAGCGGTGTTCTCGGCGAAGGGCAGCCCAAGCCGCGCCTCTTCCAGGGCTACCGTCAAACCACGGAGAATCTCATCTGGAGCTACAAGGGCCCCCCGAGCGATCAGTACCAGATCGAACACGATCTCCTGTTTGACGCCATCCGCAATGACAAGCCCTACAATGAAGCCGAGCGGTGCGCCAAGTCCTGCTTCACCGCCATCATGGGCCGCATGGCGTGTGAGTCCGGCAAGCTGGTCACCTGGGACGAGGCGCTCGCCTCCAAGACCGAATTAGCGCCCGGACTGGACAACTACACCTGGGATACGAACCCGCCGACTATGCCCGATGCCGAGGGCCGCTACCCGATTGCCATGCCGGGCCAAACCGCCGCCCTTTGAGCCGCGTTGTCCGGTTCATCTATCGCACAAGCTAGCGCCTCGCTGTTGCGCCGGCGCTTGGGTTTGGCTTGCCCGACTGGACAGGTCGCCGGCGGAAGGTCCCCTGACGCGCAGCAAAGCATTTGTCGGTTTAAGAAATGCGATAATGATGTATGTTAAAGGACCGTACGCTTCAGATGGTTGGGCTTGGAAGGGCTGGAACGGCTGGTCTGAGGCGGCACGGTGGCGTTTTGGCCTAATCACTGCGGCAGATCGTAAGCAACTATGCGCAAGTCGAAGCTCAGAAAGACAAACCGAAAGACCGGGAGAAGGGTGTATGCCCGCGCGCACAAGCAGGGCACCGGCCCATCCACCTCCCCAGCGCATCGCCCGCGGGGCCGTGCGCGGCGCGAGCCCGCTTCGCCGGCGGTCGTCGAGCAATCTCTCGGTTCGATTACCAGTCGGGCGGGCTTGGACCTGACCCAGAAGGTCAAAGATCTGCTGCGCCTCGCCAAGGAGCAGGGCCACCTGACTTATGACGACCTCAACGACGCGCTGCCCGCCGAGGCGGCCACCCCTGCCGACCTGGATCAGCTCCTGAGCAAACTGCGCGGATTGGACGTCGAGATCATTGATGCCGCCGAAGTGGACCGGGGGCGGCGGGCCGACGCGGACGAAGAGGAGGACGAAAGGCGCTACAACCTCCTGGATGACCCGGTGCGGATGTATTTGCGCCAAATGGGCAAGGTGCCGCTGCTGACGCGCGAGCAGGAGGTGGCAATTTGCCGGCGTATCGAGGAGGCCGAAGAGGAGGCAAGGAACATCGTTCAGAGCTTCGGACTCGCCGCCAAGGAATACCTGGCGATGGCGGAAAAGCTGCTCGCGGTGCCGCCCAAAGAACGGTTTGACCGGGTGGTCGTTGACAAGGTGGTTGGCAGCCGCCCCCATCATCTCAAGGTCCTGCGGCGGCTGGTCAAACGAGTCCACGCTTTGGACTGGCAGGCGGATACGAAGTTCGCGGCGTGGCAGCATGCGACCCGGAAGTCGGATCGGGCGCGGCTGCATTACCACCTCAAGCGATTCAACCGGAAGCTCATGGACATCTTTCCGCGTTTTCACTACAAGCAGAAGTTGGTTGATGACATGGCGCTTGTGGCCGACAACATCCGCAACAAGATGAAGGCCGGCCTGCAGGCGATCGAGAACGCCCAGGCGCAACGGAAGTCGGCGGCCCAGCATTCAAACCTCCAGTCCGAGCGCGACAAGATTCGCACGCTGGAGCGGTTTGTGCGCATGCCGCACGACGATTTCCTCAAGGCGTGCGCCCAGCTCGATGACGCCATGGCTCGCGCCCAGCAAGCCAAGCGGGAAATGGTGGAGGCCAATTTGCGCCTCGTCATTTCCATCGCCAAGAAATACACCAATCGCGGCCAGTCCTTCCTTGACTTGATTCAGGAAGGAAACGTCGGCCTGATGAAGGGGGTCGAGAAGTTCGAGTACCGGCGCGGATACAAGTTCTCGACGTATGCCACCTGGTGGATTCGCCAGGCGATCACCCGTTGCATCGCTGACCAGGCCCGCACCATCCGCATCCCGGTGCACATGATCGAGGTCATCAACAAGCTTTGGCGGGCCCAAAAGCAGCTTACGCAGGAGCTGGGGCGGGACGCGACGGTCGAAGAGTTGGCCGATGCCATGGAGATACCGGTCGAGCGCGTGAGAGTGGTCCTGAAATTGGCGCAGCAGCCCGTCTCCATGCAGGCGCCGGTGGGCGAGGCGGAAGAGACCGATTTTGGCGATCTGATCGAGGACAAGACCGCCGAGAACCCGAGCGAGGTCACCAGTTTTCACCTGCTGCGGGGCAAGCTCGCCGAGGTGCTACATGGCTTGACTGAACGCGAGCGCCGGATTCTGGAACTCCGCTACGGTTTGAATGACGGTTTCCCGCGCACGCTCGAGGAGGTCGGTCGGCAGTACGAGGTTACGCGTGAGCGCATCCGGCAGATCGAGGCCAAGGCCCTGCGCAAGCTCCGGCACCCGATCCGCAGGAGCAAGCTCGTAGGCTTCCTTGAATCTACCGCCGCCCCGCAGTCGAAGTGACATTATGGCGGAGATCGTTGTTCTGGATGGATTCACCTTGAATCCCGGCGATCTGGATTGGAACGAACTGCAGTCGCTTGGACACTGCGTCGTTTACGAGCGGACCGCGCGGGCCGAGCTGCTTCGCCGCGCCATTCCCGCCGATATCCTCCTCACCAACAAGACCGTGCTGAGCGGCGCCGACCTGCCCAATCTGCCAAGGCTCAAGTACATTGGCGTGCTGGCCACCGGCACGAATGTCGTGGACCTTGCCGCCGCCCACGCGCGCGGCATCCCCGTCACCCATGTGCCCGCCTACGGCACCCAATCGGTCGCGCAAACGACATTTGCCCTGCTCCTGGAGCTTGCCCATCACGTTGGCCATCATGCGCAGACGGTTCGCGCAGGCCGCTGGACACGCAGCGCCGACTTCTGCTACTGGGACTTTCCCCTGCTCGAACTGGAGGGGCTCACGATTGGAATTGTGGGCCTGGGCCGCATCGGCCGGGCCGTGGCCCACATCGCCGCCGCCTTTGGCCTCAAGGTGCTGGCGTGCGATCCCCTGGCCGGCGTGGCGGCGCCGCCGTTCGTTCGCGTGGTTGAACTCGATTCCCTCTTCCGCGCGAGCGACATCGTCAGCCTGCATTGTCCGCTCACGTCGGAGACGGCCGGGCTGGTCAATGCCAGTCGCCTGGCGTTGATGAAGCCGACGGCTTTGCTGATCAACACCAGCCGCGGCCCGGTGGTGGATGAGCCAGCCCTGGCCGACGCCCTGAACTCCGGCCGCATTGCGGGCGCCGCCCTGGACGTTCTCGCGGTCGAACCCCCGCCCGCCGACAATGTGCTGCTCGGCGCCAGGAACTGCATCATCACGCCGCATCTGTCCTGGGCCACGCGCGCCGCCCGCGCGCGCCTGATGAAGATCGCGGTCGGGAATGTCCGCTCCTTCCTCCAGGGCGCGCCGCAAAACGTGGTGAATTAGCCGGGCGCCTCGTGGGCGATGGGGGCAGGCTCGATTCGCCCTTCGTCTGGCGGCCCGCAGCCACCGCGGCAATGAAACCTGTTTCTGACGGGCCGGCCTGAATTGGCAATTGGAAATTGCCTCCCAACCGGTTAGCTTCTGCGCCATGAACATTCTGGACGAGCTCCAATGGCGCGGCTTGCTGGCCGACTGCACCGACGCGCAGGAGCTGGCGAAACGAGTCAGCCCCGGTCCGATCACAGTGTATTGCGGCTTTGACCCGACCGCCGACAGCTTGCACGTCGGCAACCTCGTGCCGCTGCTGGCGCTGCGCCGGTTTCAACTGCTCGGCCACCATCCGCTGCCGCTGGCCGGCGGAGCGACCGGCTCCATTGGCGACCCCAGCGGCAAGACCCAGGAGCGGCAGTTGCTCACCAAGGAAGTCCTGGCCGGCAACATTGCCAAGGTCAAGCAGCAGCTCGGCCGCCTGCTCGATTTCGACTCGCCGGCCAATCCCGCCCGCTTGCTCGATAACTCCAGCTGGACTGCTCCTGTGAGCTACCTGGACTTCCTGCGTGACATCGGCAAGCATTTTTCCGTCAACCAGATGGTGGCCAAGGAGAGCGTCCGCGCCCGCATGGAAGACCGCGAGGCGGGCATCAGCTACACCGAGTTCAGCTACATGCTGCTGCAGGCGTTCGATTTCTACGTCCTGTGCCGCGACTACCAATGCGAGCTGCAGATTGGCGGCAGCGACCAATGGGGCAATATCACCGCGGGCATAGACCTCACCCGCAAGAAGCTCGGCCGCGCGGTCTATGGTCTGACCCTGCCGCTCATCACCAACGCCGACGGCACCAAGTTCGGCAAGACCGCCGCCGGCGCGGTCTGGCTCGACCCGGCCCGGACCAGCGTTTACAGGTTTTACCAGTACTGGATTCGCACCGACGACCGCGATGTCGTGCGCTACCTGAAGTACTTCACCTTCCTGGGCCAGGATGAAATCGCGGCGCTGGAGCAGCAGCACGCCGAAAATCCCGGAGCCCGCGCCGCCCACAAGGCCCTGGCCAGGGCGGTGACCGATCTGATCCACGGCGCGGACGCAACCGCCGAGGCTGTGCGGGCCAGCGAGATCCTCTTCGGCGGCGACCTTGCCGGCATTTCGGAGGCCACTTTCAACGAGATCGTAGGAGAGGTCCCCACGAAGGAAATCGGCAAAGGCGAGCTCGCTGGGGCGGGCAAGCCGCTGGTCGAGTTGCTGGTGCACAGCGGCTTATGCCCCTCCAAAGGTCAGGCGCGCAAAGACATCGAGGGCGGCGGCGCTTATGTCAACAACCGGCGCGAGGCAGGTGTCCAGCGCATGGTTGCCGCCGCCGACCTTCTCTTCGGCAAGCACCTGCTCCTGCGCAAGGGCAAGCGCAACTACGTGGTGCTGACCGCCAAATGAATCGCTCCCAGTGACGCTCTATAACCTCTTTCCCCTCCTGGCCGGGCCCTGTTGCCGCTGGGGCGAGCATTTCGCTCGCGCCCGGGCGATGGGCTTCGACTGGGTTTTCATCAACCCTATTCAGCAGCCGGGCGCCTCGCGCAGCCTCTACTCGATCGCCGACCATTTCCGGTTCAACCCGGCGGTGCTGGACCCGCAGAGCGGCGCCACGCCGGAAGAGCAGGTCCGGCAGATGACCGCGCAAGCCCGCGGCAGCGGCTTGAAGGTGATGATTGACCTCGTAATCAATCATTGTGCCACTGACTCCGGCCTCACGCGCGAGCACCCGGATTGGTTCGTGCAGGATTCCGATGGGCGGATCGCCAATTCCTTTTGCGAGCACAACGGCGAGAAGGTTGTGTGGAAAGACCTGGCGCAGTTCGATCACCGGCACACGCGCGACCCCGAAGGGCTCTACCGCTTCTGCCTGAGCGTGGTCGAACACTTGCTGGCGCTCGGCTGCGAGGGATTCCGATGCGACGCCGCCTACCAGGTGCCGCGCAGGTTTTGGCACCGGCTCATCCGGGATGTGAAGGGGCGGCATCCCCACACCTGTTTTGCGGCTGAAACACTCGGCTGCTCCGCCGATCAGACGCTCGAGACGGCGCGCGCGGGTTTTGACTATGTCTTCAACAGCGCCAAGTGGTGGGACTTCCAAAGCTGGTGGCTGATCGAGCAATACAACCTCATCCGCGAGACCACCCGCTCGATCAGTTTTCCCGAAAGCCATGATACGCCCCGCCTCTGCGCGGAATTGGATGGCAACCTGCACGGCCTCAAGCAACGCTACCTCTTCGCGGCGCTCTTTTCGGCGGGGGTGATGATGCCGATAGGGTTCGAGTTCGGCTTCCGGAAACCGCTGCACGTAATCCATACCACCCCGGCGGACTGGGAAAAGACGGAGGTGGATTTGACCTCCTACATTGCGAAGGTGAATGCCGTCAAGAAGGCCCATGCCGTATTCCACGAGGAGAGCCTGACGAGCGTTTTCCCATGCCAGAATCCGAACATCCTGCTGATGTGGAAGGCCTCGGTGCAGCACAAGGACGAGGCGCTGCTGATCCTGAACAAAGATCCGCACCAGCATCAGGAGTTCCACACCGACCACTTCAGGCACTTTGTCCAGGCCGGCGCTCCGCTGCGCGATGTGTCCCCGGAATACCCGCTGGAATACATCCACGAGCCCTTTCATTACGCCCTCCGCCCCGGCCAGGGCATCGTGCTCGTCACCTCGCGCAACTGAACTTCTGCCGGCCCGAGGCTCACCCCCTCATTCCTCGCGCCCGGACGTTTCAACGCCGCGCACCCCCCCCGGGAGGCGGGGCCGGCACGCGACCGGAGGCGAATAGCGGAGGGCTTTCTTACTTGGAAAGGGTGCGGTGGTAGATGAACCAGCCGTAGCCGTTCAGGCTGAACTCGGGAAGCACAGTGTCCAGCGGTTCGGGCCTGCCGCTGATCTTCACCGCCTCGAAGCCCGTTGCAGCCGGCAATTCAACCGAACCGGCCACGCGGCGGCTCGAGAAGTTGATCAGGACCAGGAACTCGTCCTTGGCGTCCCGCCGCAGGAAGCTAATCACCTCGTCGGGTTTCGAGTTCTGAACCCAGAAAACGTCCTCGTGGCTGAACGCGGGGTATTGCTTGCGCAGCTTGATGAGATCCCGGTAAATCTGGCGCAGCGGCGGACGTCCGCCCGGTTCCCAGAACACCGGCACCTTCTCAAACATTGCCGGGTCGCTCGACTCGGTGGCATCGCCCACCTCCATGCCGTTGTAGAAAAGCGGCACGCCGTCGAGCGTCAGCATCAGGACTTGCGCCGCCAGGGCTCCGCGCAGGCCGTAGCGCGCCGTTGCCCGGGTCTCCGACTGGTTGTCGGTGAATCGCAAATGCAGGGCGCCCCGGGGAAACTGTTCCTGGGTGTGCTCCCACGATTGCCTCAGCATCTGGGCGGGAGATACGCTGTCCATGACGCTCTTGAGCCACGAATACAGGTTCCAGGCGTAGTCCATGTCGAAGGCCTTGGTCAACAGGCCGGGCTTGGCGCCGGCGTCGGCAATGATGATGATCTGGGGGTTAATCTTCTCCAGCTCCGTCCGGGCGGCTTCCCAGAAGTCCACTGGCACCGTCCAGGCCACGTCGCAGCGGAAGCCGTCCAGGCTGAACTCCTTGAGCCAGTATTTCATCATGTCAATCATGTAGCGGCGCAGCTCGCTGTTCGCGTAATTCAGCCCCGCCACATCTGTCCAGGCGGGGTTGGGCGGAATGATGCGGCCCTGGGCATCCTTGAGGTAATACTCCGGATGTTCCATGAGCGCGCTGTCCCAGGCGGTTTGGCCGGCCACAATGTCTATGATGATCTTCATGTCGCGCTTGTGGACTTCCTGCACCAGCCGCTTGAAGTCGTTGGTGCTCCCATAGGCGGGATTGATCGCATAGAAGTCGCGCACACAGTAGGGGCTCCCGAGCGAGCCTTTCTTGAGCTTCTCGCCGGTCGGATTGATCGGCATGAGCCAGACAATATCCACGCCCAGATCCTTCAATTCGTCCAATCGGGCCGTGATGCCATTGAAATCCCCGGCCTGGGAGAAGTTGCGGGTGAAGATCTCATACACCACCGCGCTCCGAAGCCAGGCCGGCGCTTTGCGCGGGTCGGGGGCGGGGGATTCGCTTACCTGGGCGACGCCGCGGCTCAGCGGCAGCAGGCCGAGGATGCACGCCGCGGAGAGGCGGCACAGTCTTGACAGAAGGTTGTTCATGCTGGTTGCAGGTGGTTGAGGTTTCGTTTCACAGGCAAGAATAAGCGGGCGGGGAAGTGTGGTCAACCCGCTAACGCGTTTCCGGACTGTGCCCGGCAGCCGTCATATCACGGCCAGATTCTCCAATCCCTCCCGGAACAGCAGGAGCGCAAAAACGCCCAGCAGCAGGGCAAGAATGCGCATTGCCACCCGGTAAGGCCGCCCGGCCAGCAGGTCGCGGGATCGGGCCGCCAGCAGGGCGATCATCACCTTGGCGCCGACCAGCAGCAGGTAAAAGCCGAATAGAAAGACCAACGCCGCCAGCCAGCTTTCCGCCAGGGCTTTCGCCAGGCTCGCCGCGCCCACAGTCAGCCAGAACAACCACGGATGCGGGCTGAGCAGGTTGGTCAGGATTCCCTTGAACCACGACCTGGGCGGCTCGGCGGAAGTGGCCGCCTCCTGACGCACCGCGCTGAAAGTCTCCCAAGCCAGGTACAGGATGAACGCCCCCCCGGCGACTGAGACCATGCCGAGCAGCGGTCGGAGTTGTGCCAGCTTTGCTGCGAGCACCAGCGTCACGATGATGATTGGCGCGTCCGTGACCAGGGGGCTCAGGGCAATCTTGCAGCCCTCGCGCGGGCCGTGCCGCAGCGTCTGTGTCAGGACCAGCGCCAGCAGGGGGCCGGGAGCAAGGCCGCACGAGACGCCAAGGAACGCCCCCGATGCCAAAGCCAGAATCATTGCGCCCACCTTAACGCAAACCGGGTGGCAGCTTCAACCACCGGGCAAGTTTGACCGCGATGCCCTGCCCCTGCGCCGCGGCGGGGAGTCAGCCAATTGCATGCCGCCCTGACTGATAATCTTTGGCGGACTGTGGGGGGGCGTGGGCCATGCCAGTGCGGGTGATTTCCGGGGCTGGAAAGGCCGTTCGATCTCTTCTTGCGAGCCTTCTGAGAGAGTGGTGCCAGAGGAGGGATTTGAACCCCCGACCAAAGGCTTATGAGTCCTCTGCTCTACCCCTGAGCTACTCTGGCAACCTGTACAGTCTGCCCGATCACTTCTGCCCCGTCAATTCAACCTTTCCCTGTGTTTACAGGCAACGGCGGCCGCGCCGCGCCCGAAGCCAGAAAGGAGTTAATGAAACTGTTTGAAGCGTCCGTCACCTTCGTGCAAACTCCACCGCACTTATGGCAGGTGCAGCGAGTAACTCAGGGATTCGCGACAACCACCGCCGGGGCTTGGTCGCCGACTTTCTGAAGGCCAAGATCGGAGATGGTTCCCGCCTCTCCATCGTCTCGGCCTACTTCACCATCTACGCTTACGAGGCCCTGAAAGAGCACCTCGACCGGATTGACCACCTGGATTTCCTCTTTGGCGAACCCCGCTTTATCTCTTCACTGGACCCCGACAAGACCGAGAACAAGGCGTTCCTCCTCGACGGCCACGGCCTGCAGCTCGCCAACCGCTTGCAGCAAAAGCGCGTCGCCCGCGAATGCGCCGAGTGGATTCGCCAGAAGGTCGCAATCCGCTCCGTCCGCCACGCCCAACTGCTGCACGGCAAGATGTACCACATCGCCAATGCCGGCGTGGAGGAGGCCATCCTGGGCAGCTCCAATTTCACCGTTCACGGCCTTGGGCTCGGCGCGGGCAACAACAACATCGAATTGAACCTGGAGGTGGACAGCGCCCGCGACCGCCGCGACCTGAAAGCCTGGTTCGACGAGCTCTGGAATGAGCCCGGCCTGGTCGCCGACGTAAAACAGGAAGTCCTCCTCTACCTCGACCAGCTTTACCAGAACCCCGCCCCCGAGTTCATCTACTACAAAACCCTTTTCCACGTCTTCGAGAACTTCCTGGCCGACCAGGAAAAGGGCGGCCTCCTGGACCAGAATATCAAGATCGTGGACACGGGCATCTGGCAGGCCCTGTTCGAGTTCCAGCGAGACGGCGTCAAAGGCGCCATCAACAAGATTCTAAAGCACAACGGCTGCATCCTCGCGGACAGCGTCGGCCTGGGCAAAACCTTCGAGGCGCTGGCGGTCATCAAGTACTTCGAGCTCAAGAACGAGCGTGTCCTAGTCCTCTGCCCGAAGAAGCTCCGCGAAAACTGGACCGTCTACCGCCACAACGACGCCCTCAACCCCTTCATCGCCGACCGCTTCCGGTACGATGTCCTCTCGCACACCGACCTGAGCCGCGACGGCGGCAAATCCGGGGACCTCGATCTCGCCACGTTCAACTGGGGCAACTTCGACCTCGTCGTCATAGACGAGTCGCACAACTTCCGCAACAACACCCCCGGCCGCCGCGACGAGGACGGCAACCTCATCCGGAGCCGCTACCAGCGGCTCATGGACGACATCATCAAAGCCGGCGTCAAGACCAAGGTCCTCCTGCTCTCCGCCACCCCCGTCAACAACGACCTGCGCGATCTCCGCAACCAGATTTACTTCCTCACAGAAAACAACGACCACGCCTTCAAGGACTCCATTGGCATCCCGAGCCTCAAGGAGGCGCTGGCGGTCGCCCAAAAGACCTTCTCCCTCTGGGCCAAAAAGAAGTCCGGCGAACGCCAAACCAAGGACCTGCTTGAAAAACTCAGCTCCGCGTTCTTCAAGCTGCTGGACGAGCTGACCATTGCCCGCTCGCGCAAACACATCCTGCGCTACTACAAAAGCAGCATCGCCGCCCTGGGCGGCTTCCCGGAGCGCCGCAAACCAGAGTCCATTTTCTCCGACACCGACCTCCAGCGCCGCTTCCTCTCCTACGACCGTCTCAACGCCGAGATTGGCGGCTACAAACTCTCCCTCTTCGCCCCCTCGCGCTATCTGAGCAAGGAGGCCAGGCCGCTCTATACGGCCCATGCCGGCGACCCGTTCAGCCAGGCCGACCGCGAAAAGTTTCTCGTCGGCATGATGAAGGTGAACTTCCTCAAGCGCCTCGAAAGCTCTGTCCACTCGTTCGAGATCACGATGGAGCGCACCATTGCCAAGATCGAAGCCCTGGAGCACAAGATTCGCAATTACCAGGCGATGCCGGACCAGAACCCGGAATCCGAGTCGCTTGAGCTGGACCTCGAGACCCCGGGCGGCGACGAGGAACTGGAGGCGGCGCTCCTTGTCGGCGGCAGGTACAAATATGAGCTGAAGCATCTTGAGCTGGCGAAGTGGCTCAAGGACCTCCAGCGCGACAAAGAGCAACTGAGCATGCTTCACGCCTCAGCCAAGGATGTCACCCCCGACCGCGACGCCAAGCTCAAGGAGCTCAAGCGCCTCATCGAGCGCAAAGTCAAAGCCCCCACCACCAACAAGCTCGGCCAGCCCAACCGCAAGGTGCTGGTCTTCACCGCCTTTGCCGACACGGCCTCGTATCTGTTCAAGGAACTCACGTCCTGGGCGCGCAAGGACCTCGGCATCCACATCGCGCTGGTCGCCGGCAGCGGCGACAACCACACCACTTTCGGCAAGTCCGATTTCAACCAAATCCTCACCAACTTCTCCCCGCGCTCCAAGAACCGCGCCAAGATGCCGTCCATGCCGCAGACGGAGGAGATTGACCTGCTGATCGCCACCGACTGCATTTCCGAGGGCCAGAACCTCCAGGATTGCGACTACCTGATCAATTACGACATCCACTGGAACCCTGTCCGCATCATCCAGCGGTTCGGCCGCATAGACCGTATCGGCAGCGTCAACACCGCCGTCCAGTTGGTGAACTTCTGGCCCACGCAGGACCTCGACAAATACGTCAACCTCAAGAACCGCGTCGAAGCCCGCATGGCCCTCGTGGACATCGCCGCCACGTTCGAGGACAACATCCTCAAACCGGACGAAATCGAAGAACTGGTCCACGAGGACCTCCGCTACCGCGACAAACAACTGCTCCGCCTCCGGGAGGAAGTCCTCGACCTTGAAGATTTCAGCGAAAGCGTTGCGCTCAACGAGTTCACCCTCGACGACTTCCGCATCGAACTCAGCAAGTACATCGAGGCCAACCGCCAGCTCCTGGAGGCCGCCCCGCTCGGCCTCTACGCGGTGGTGCCCCCGCACCCGGAGCACCAGGTCATCGCCCCCGGCGTCATCTGGTGTTTCCGCCAAAAGCCCGCTCCGCACTCCGCACTCCGCACTCCGCAGTCAGAGGTCAACCCACTCCAGCCCTATTATCTCGTTTACGTCCGGCACGACGGCACCGTCCGCTTCACCTTCGCCCAGCCCAAACAGATTCTGGAAATCTACCGCCTGCTGTGCGCCGGCAAGACCCAGGCTCACGAACAGCTTTGCCAGCTCTTTGACGCCGAGTCCAACAACGGCGCCGACATGGCCCCCTACAACAAGCTGCTGGAGGCCGCCGTGGACTCCATTGCCCGGACCTTCCAGAAGCGGGTTGCCGCCGGCCTCCAATCCGGTCGCGACTTCAGGATTCCCGACCAGGAAGACCAGGCCCGGGACACCACCGACTTCGACCTCGTCACCTGGCTCGTAATTAAGGCCGTCTGAACTCCATGCCAGCTTTCCCCAAACTCGCCCCCACAGACGTTGACCGCTTCATCCTGACTGTCCGAGGCCAAAAGGTCATTCTCGACGAGAATCTGGCCGCTATTTACGGTGTGCCTACCAGGCGCCTCAACGAACAGTTCCGCAGAAATGCGGACCGCTTCCCTCAAGACTTCGCTTTCCAGCTTTCCCGGGAGGAGTGGACTGCGTTAAGGCCGCAAAATGCGGCCTTTAAGGGCGACAGCGGCGCGATCTTGAAGTCGCAAATTGCGACTTCAAGTTTCACCCACGGCGGGCGGCGCAAGCTGCCAATCGCTTTCACCGAACACGGCGCGATCATGGCTGCGAACATACTCAACAGCCCCCGGGCGACACAAATGAGTGTTTTTGTCGTCCGCGCCTTCGTCAAGATGCGCTCCGCCTTTGCCGACAGCCGTGAACTCGCCCGAAAACTCGCCCTGCTCGAACACGAGCTCAAGATCCGCCTCAACATCCACGAAGCCGCCATCGTGGATGTCCTCCAGCGCATCATGAAAATCCTCGACCCACCCCCGCCGCCGCCCGAGCCCGCACCGCCGGAAATCGGCTTCCACGTCAGGGAAGACACTGCGCCCTACCGGATCACACGAAAATCTGTCCGCTCATGACGCCCCATCCTTTTCTCGTTTTTGTGTTCTCTGCGCTCTCTTGCGGCCAAGATCCTGTCTTGAAATGAACCCCGTCGAAACCAAGCGCGCCATCGCCGCCGCCTTCTCCGCCTTCTCCGCCCAGCCGCTCGCCGCCGCGGCCACCGGCCTGTTTGAATCCCTCGGCTACAAGAGCGAAAAGCGCCTCCCTCTCAAGCCCAACACGCCCGACAATTTCCTCGCCACCTTCGGCCAGGGCCGAAAACTGAATCCCGACCATGCCTCTCTCGCGGAGTGGCGGTCCGTGGATTTTCTGTTCCAGCTCACGGACGACGAAGTCCGGGCCGCCGCCGCAGGCAACCAACAATTCCTGTTCGATAGCAAAGGCAAGTACAACGGCGCGGCCATGGAGTCCTACCTCTTCTTTGCCATCACGCTGGCAAAACCCCACTACACCCGCACCGACCTTTCCTCCATCACCCGCGCCGTCAACCGCCTGTTCCCCATGCCGGCCATGCTGCTGTTCCGGCATGGCGAGGCCCTCACGCTCGCGGTTATCAACCGCCGCCTGCACAAGCGCGACGAAGGCCGCGATGTCCTCACCAAGGTCACCCTGATCAAAGACATCCGTATTGCCAACCCGCACCGCGCCCATGTCGAGATCCTGCACGACCTCTCTTTTGAGGCCCTCCAGGAGCAGCACCACCCCTCCAACTTCAAAACCCTGCATGACGCCTGGCAAAAGACCCTCGACATTTCCGAACTCAACAAACGCTTCTACCAGGAAGTAGCCGACTGGTACTTCTGGGCCCTGGACAACGTCCACTTCCCCAAAGACGCGCCCAAGGACGCCGACGGACGCGATGCCATCAGCCTCATCCGGTTGCTTACCCGGCTCATCTTTTGCTGGTTCATCAAGGAAAAGGGCCTCATCCCCGAGGCCATCTTCAACGAGCGCGCGCTCGGCGCCCTGACGAAAGGCTTCGCGCCCCGCGACAGCGCCAACACGGACTCCGTTTACTACAAGGCCATTCTCCAGAATCTCTTTTTTGCCACGCTCAACACGGAGATGGACCCGCCCGCGGCCCCGGCCACCCGCCGCTTCAGCCGCCAGACCCGCGACGACCACATGATCCACACCGTCTGGCGGCACGAGCGGCTCCTGGCGGACAAGGCCACGTTCCAAGCCCTCTTCAAGAACATCCCCTTTCTCAACGGCGGCCTCTTCGAGTGCCTCGACGACCGCGAAGGCACCCAGGAGAAACGCATTGACGGCTTCTCAGACACCCCAAAGAGCCAGGCCGTCGCCCCCGACTTCCTGTTCTTTGGCCCGGAACGCGAAATCAACCTCACCAACGCTTACGGCGACGACAAACATCAGCGCGCCAAAGTGCGCGGCCTGCTCCGCATCTTCGAGGATTACAAGTTTACTATCGAGGAAAATACCCCCATCGAGGAAGACGTGGCGCTCGACCCCGAGCTGCTCGGCCACGTCTTTGAGAACCTCCTGGCCGCCTATAACCCGGAGACCGGCGCGGTGGCCCGCAAGACCACCGGCTCGTTCTACACCCCCCGCGTCGCCGTTGGCTACATGGTGGACGAAGCCCTGCTGGTTTACCTCTCCGGCTGGATGCTCGAGAAAATCCCCGCGCTCAACGCCGGCGTGGCGGCCCTCGAAAAGCGGCTCCGCCACCTCTTCGCGTGGCAGCTCCAATCCCACCAGTTCACCGGCGCCGAAGCCGAAATTCTCATCAGCGCCATCCATGCCCTCAAGGGCATTGACATCGCCTGCGGCTCCGGCGCGTTCCCGATGGGCCTGCTGCTCAAACTGGTCTGGATTCTCCGCAAGCTCGACCCCGGCAACGAACGCTGGAAAGCCATTCAACTCGCCGCCATCCCGGACCCCAATCTCCGCGCCGCTGCCGAGCGCGTCTTCACCGGCAACCTGCCCGACTACACGCGCAAACTCTACCTCATCGAAAACTGCCTCTACGGCGTGGACATCCAGCCCATCGCCGTTCAGATCGCCAAGCTCCGCTTCTTCATCTCGCTCGTCGTTGACCAGAAGGTTGACGACGCCCAGCCAAACCGGGGCGTGCTGGCGCTGCCCAACCTCGAAACCCGCATCGTCGCCGCCAACTCCCTCCTCGGCCTCAAACGCGGACAGCTCCTCCTCCGCAGCCAGGAAGTCGCCAAACTGGAAAAGGAGCTGCAGCAAATCCGCCACGACTACTTCACCGCCAGAAAGTACGACCGCAAAAAAGCCCTGCGCAAACGCGACCGCGAAGTCTGCGAAAAGCTCGCCGTCGCCCTGGTCGAGAGCGGCGAATGCTCCGGCACCGACGCCAAGCGCCTGGCCACATGGAACCCCTACAACACAAACAAGGCCGCCGACTTTTTCGATCCCGGCTGGATGTTCGGCGTGACAACCGGCTTTGACATCTCCATCGGCAACCCGCCCTACGTCCGCCAGGAGGAGATAAAGGACTTCAAACCCCTGTTCAAAGAACAGTTCGACTGCTTCACCGGCACCGCCGACCTCTACGTCTATTTCTACGAGCGCTCGTTCCAGATTCTCAAAGTCGGCGGCGTTCTCAGCTTCATATCCTCGAACAAATACTTTCGCTCTGGCTACGGCGAAACGCTCCGGTGGTTTCTCACATACTGCGGCAAGATCTCTGTTCTGCTCGATTTTGGCGACGCCCGAGTCTTTGCGGCCGTCGCGTATCCAAGCATCGTTGTCATCCAGAAGACGCGCCACTTGGATAAAGGGCAGCTGCCTGATCCAAGGAACATCCATCCCTCCCATCTACCAGCAGGGGATAACGAACTCGCCACCTATACATGGGACCCAGAAGCCGAAATCGCAGACTTTCCTGCCGTTTTCCGGAAGAACCACTTCTCGCTCACGCAGACAGAACTGAAGCCAACTTGCTGGCATCTCGCGTCACCCACAGTTTTTCGCTTGCTCGAAAAGCTAAAGGACGGACGCGCTGCACTCGGCAAGCACGTCCGGGACTCGATCTATTTTGGAATCAAGACCGGGCTGAACGAAGCTTTCATCGTGGATAGCCCCACGCGCGACCGGCTTGTCGCCCAAGACAAGTCCTCATCTGATCTGCTACGGCCATTCCTTCGCGGACGCGACGTTAAGCGCTGGCGCGCCGACTTCGCCGGCCAGTACCTCATCAAAATCGAGTCTTCCGAAAACCGCCAACACCCATGGTCGAACGCGCCCGAGTCCAAAGCAGAACAGGTTTTTGCAAAGAAGTATCCGGCCATCCACGCGCACCTCGACTGCTTTCGCGCGGCCCTCAAGAAGCGCGACGACCAAGGCCGCTTCTTTTGGGAGCTGCGCTCCTGCGTCTATTGGCACGCGTTTGAGGGCACAAAGGTGCTGTACCCAGACATCTACGAGCACCAGAGCATCACCTGGGACGAAACCGGCTATTTCGCCGCCAGCACCTGCTACTTCATTCCCACAAGAGAGAAGTGGCTCACCGCCCTCCTGAACTCACGGGCGGTGGAGTGGCTTTACTCCCGCCTCTGCAACAAAGTGCGAGGCGGCTACATGCGGGCCTTCACTGACTACATGCGCCAAATCCCCGTCCCCGCGGCTCCGCAACCCGAGCGCGCAGCCCTGGAAGGGCAGGTAGCCCGCATCCTCAAAGCCAAGCAAGCGAATCCGGCGGCGGACGTGTCAGCCCAGGAGCGGGAGATCGACGACCGCGTCTATCGCCTCTACGGCCTGTCCAAGGACGAAATCAAGGTCGTGGAGGACGCTGGCAGATAAGAGCGTTTCCAAGAGCAAGCTATGGAACAAGAAACCGCCAGCGACATTGACCTGAAAGGACAGGTCTGGCTGCCGGGGGTGCCATTGACGCCCTGCACCCGTGTCGCTGGGGTGTGCCTGCGCAAGCCCTGCCGCAAGTCCCTGGATTCCCCCGCCAGGGTCGGGCGAGTCAATCGGTCGTAGGCCCGGTGTAGCCCGCCAGCATGGTCAGGATTGCATCCAGGTCGCCGCGCACGGATGTCGCGCCCGAGTAGCGGTTAACCATTAACGAGAAGAGCAGCCGCTCGCCGGCGGCTGTAGTGACATGGCCGGAGATCGAACTAGCCCAGCGCAGAGTGCCAGTTTTGGCGCGCACGTTGCCCGCCGCCGGGGTGTCTTTCATGCGGTTGCGAAGCGTGCCGTCAACGCCTGCGATCGGCAGCGCGTCAAGATAGACCTGGCCCCATTGATGCCGGTGCATGAATTGCAGCAGGGCCACGGTGGCGCTGGGGGTGGTCAGGTTGTCCCGCGAGAGGCCCGAGCCCTCCTCGAAGATGACCTGGCCGGGCGGAATGCCGGCCTGGCCCAGGAACCGGTTCAGCTCCCGGATGCCCAGGTCTTCCGAGGTCGCGCGGGCGGATGTGTTGGCCGTTCGCGACTCCTCCCCCACGTGCGCCAGCAGCAGGTCGGTGTAGAGATTCTGCGAGGGTTTTTGCACCTCGCGCACCAGGTCCCGCATTGGGAGAGACGCCACCGAGCCCAACTCGACCAGCTTCCCGTAGTCCACGGGCTGGGCTTCGCGGTCCAGCCAGTTCACGCTCCGCGCGTTGCCCGTGACCTGGATGCCCCGCCGGGCGAGCGCCTCGCGGAAAAACCAGGCGAACAGCCCCGCGGGATTATGCACGGTGACGTCGTCGGTGTAGTTCGTGCCGCCCACCGGCATTTGGCCGGAAACGTAGATCACGTTCCGGCACAGCGGGTGGTAGAGATGGAGGTTGCGCGGCGCGCCTTGTTCAACCGTGGTGGTGCGGTTGCTGAGGGTGAGCCAGGGCGTGGCGGGCTGCAGCGACACCCGGCATGGCGCGCCCGCGGCCGGCCCGGGCTGGACGAGGATTTGCAGCGTGTTGTCGTTGATGGTGAGCGCCGAAATCTCCGCGCCATAGTAGTGCTCCATGTCGTCCCACATCCAGCCCGAGCCAAAGGGCGGGCCGCGGAAGTAACTCTCGTCGGCCACCACGTCGCCGGCGATCCGTTTCACGCCCGCGTTGGTCAGCGCGCCAACCAGCGGATCCAGGGCCTGGTAGATACTGCCGCCGTGCAGGCGCGCATTGATGGTCGGGTCGCCGCGCCCATACACAATCACGTCGCCTTCGAGGGTGCCGGATGGATTCGGCCTGGCCTGGGCGTAAAGGGACGTCTTGATCCGGTAATCCGCCCCCAGCCGGTCGAGTGCCAGGGCGACGGTGTAGAGCTTGGAGTTCGAGGCCGGGGTGAAGAGCTTTCCCGAATTGTGCTCCAGAATCGTCACGCCGCTCTCGATCGAGACAATTTTGACGCCCCACAACGCGGCGGCGAACCGCGGCTGGGCGAGGTGATCGGCCAGGCGTTGCCGCAGTTCGGCCAGCGTGGCGGGCGGCTTCGGTGCGGGGGGCCGTTGCTCCTGGGCTGGCGCGTCGAGAGCGAGCAGGGCCGCGCACAGCAGGCAGGGAATGCCCACGGACCACCGCTCGACTCCCGCGAGGAGTTGGCGCTTTAGCTGGTTCATCCCCGTGAGAGTGGTGGCCAAACCGCTCCGGGGGCAAGCGCCAAACGCGGGACCGCTAGCGCCCCCGGCTTTGAACCTTTCCACTGTCCAGCGGGATTGATAGATAGATGGTCATCACGGCCGACCGCCCGGACATCTCAGGCACTGCGGATCTTCTGACTCGGGCCCGAGCAGGGGAATCGGCGGCGTTCTGCCGCCTGGCGGCGGAGCACGAGGGGCGGCTGCTGCAACAGGCCTGCGGCCTGGCACGCGACCAGGGCGCGGCGGAGGATTTGGTTGCCGAAACGCTGGTCGAGGCGTGGCGCAGCCTGGGGCGCTACGACGGCTCCTGCCGGTTCAGCACGTGGTTGTTCTCGATTCTCCTGCATCGCCACCAAAAGGCCCTGCGCCGCGCCCGCTCCCGCCCGATCCCGCTGGCCGCGCTGCCTTCGGCCGAGGCCGATGAAAGACGCCAGGCCCAGGAGAACTTGCCCGCCCCCGGCCCATCGCCTGCCGAAGAAGCCATGCGCCACGAGGCGGCCGGCAAGCTGCGGGAGGCCCTCCAAGCCCTGCCCGAGAAACATCAGCGCGTCATCCTGCTGCGTTTCTTCGAGGATGCGTCCCTGCCTGAGATTGCCGCTGTGCTTGGCTGTTCGGTCGGCACGGTCAAGTCCCGGCTGCACTACGCCCTGGAAAACCTCCGCGAGGCCCAACGCGGATTGAACCTCTCCGAGCTGTGGGGGGATACAGAGATGTGAACTGCGAGCCCGAAGACTCTGAAGCGATGAAGACAAACCGTCCTGATTGCAGCCGCTGGCGCGAGGCGATCCGCGCCCGGGCGGCGGAAGGCGTCGCGGCTGAGGAATCGCCCCGGCTCCAGGGCCACCTCGCCCTTTGCGCTGATTGCCGTCGGTATGCCGAGGAGCTGCGGGCCGCGGCGGCCGGCCTGCGCTGGCTGGCTGATCGCCCGGCAGAACCCAGCCCCGGCTTCCGGGCGCGCTGGACGCGGGCCGTGGAAGCCGCAGCCCAGCCGGCCGGCGTCGGAGAAACGGCGGCAGCCCTGGTGGCTTGGCTTCGGGAAATGCTCTTGCGCAACCGGCGGCCTGCTCTCGGGGTTGCCTCGCTGTGGGGCCTGGCGCTGCTCTTCCGCCTCAGCGCCCCGGACATTGCGACCAATCCTCAGCCAATGGCGGTTGTCTCGCCAGTCGAGATTCTTCGAGCCCTGAAGACCACCGAACAACTGATGGCGGGCGAGCTTGGCCCGCAACTCCGGGCTCCCGCCTCTTCGCGGAAGCCCGAGCGGGCCCGCCCTCGGAGTGAAAATCCTCCGTCGAAGCCCACCGCAGGCGCGCCGCTTGGCACCTGTTTTACCATCCTGCCGCAGCCCAGCCGCGCGGGAGCCACTGTCGCATGAACCCCGCCAATCCCACTTCCTCACGCCTTGAGCGCTGGATCATCGGCGCGCTCGATGTCGTCGTTCTCGGTTTGCTCGTGACTTGGGTGGTGAACTGCCACCTCCTGCAGATCGTGTATATCCTCGCCGCCCTGGCGTTGGCCTTGCTGGCGGTGCTCTCCCTCGCCGCCTGGCGGCATGGTTTCCGTTGGTTCTGCACCCGCCGCGCCCTTCGCTTTTACGGCTGGCTGGTGGCCGGGATCGTCTCGGTCATCGTGCTGTTCTACGCCGAGGAGAACTGGCGCGGCAAACGGGCCTGGGCCGCCCTGCAGCGGGAAGCCGCGGCCCGCGGCGAATCGCTGGACTTTTCATCCATCATCCCGCCGCCGGTGCCGGACGACCAGAACTTCGCCCTGGCGCCCGGCGTGCCTGAACTTCTCGGCTACGCCGAAGCGGAGCTTCAATCCCAGAAGCTTCCGCGCCGTGAGGACCTTCCCTTTTATCTCGGGGCCGAGGGCGATGACTACCCCCCACCCGCCAGTTGGGCGTTCCAGCAAACCACCGACCTGGCTGCCTGGCAGAATGTGCTGCTGGCGCCGAGCCGCTACGACCCGGCGCTGGCGGTGCTGCGCGCGGCCAGCCAACGTCCTCAGGCACGTTACCCGGTTGCCTATGACCGAGGCATGCTGGGCCTGACTTTCCCCAATTACCTTCGGCAACAGGAACTGCCGAACGCCGCCCAGATTCTCTGCCTGCGCGCCGCCGCTGAGCTGGCCCAGGACCAGCCCGAGAGCGCGTTGCAGGACACCCTCCTGGCGTTGCGCCTGGCCGATTCGTTGCGGCAAATGCCTTACGACAGGCCGCACCGCGCCCGGGCCCAGATGCTCATGTCCTGCCTGCAACCCGTGTGGGAGGGATTGGCCTGCCGCCGCTGGAAGGATCCGCAGCTCGCCGCCCTGCAGCAACGGTTTGCCGACATGGACTTGCTGGCGGAGTTTAGCCTCGCGGTCCGCGGCGAGACGTTCCTGGTCATGAACCTCGCCGACCAGCTCCAGGCGTTTCTGCATGGGGGGCGCTCAGCCATGGCCGACAGGATGCGCTCCGCCCACGGCGATGATCTCTGGCCGGTCTGGCTCTTCCGCCTGTTCTATCCCACCGGCTGGCTTTACCAGGACAAGGTGTGGGTTTGCCGCTTTTACGAACGGCGGGCGGACGCCTTTAAGTCCCTGGCCCGCTCGATGGAAGGCCGGAGCGACGCTGAGCTTCGTCGCGCCACCGACCCATTGTTGTTGGTCTTCGTGGTGCCCAGGCTCATAGAGACCTTCTCGGGCACCGCCGAACAGGCCCTGTTCCTCCAGACAGCCTGCCAGCAAGCCGCCGCCGCCTGTGCTTTGGAACGTTTCCGCCTCGCTAAAGGCCAATACCCGGACACGCTCGAGGCCTTGGTCCCTGCCTGGCTGGACCAGGTGCCGGCTGACCTGCTCGCGCCGAACGGCGCGAAGCTCAAGTACCACCGGGATGCCGGTGGCGGCTTTGTCCTCTATTCCGTCGGCTCGAACCGCTTGGACGACCACGGCACGCCAAGCCCGCCCGAAAAGGACTGGCGCGGGACTCAAGCCACGTTCCCCCGGCTGGAGCAGGGAGACTGGGTGTGGCGCCAACCCGTCGAGCCCGGACAGACGAACGCCCCCGCGACTCCCTGATCCCGGGAATGGAGCCAATTTGACCCACTTTGCCCCACAAATGGGCAACCCACTGTCCACACGGCACTTCTACCATTTTCTTCATTCGCGCCCCACCCGTCCCTCCCCATCCCCTCCCCGTCCCAATACCGTCCCTCCTCCGTCCCTCCTCCGTCCCTCCTCCGTCCCTCCTCCCACCGCCGGTCGGAGGTGGAACGGAGGAGCAACGGAGGTACTACGGAGGAGTCAAGGGGGGGCTACGGTGGCAAGTGCCTGGCACCGGGGTAATGGCGGCTATTTGCCAGGCCGGGAGTTCTGAGGCTGTCGGCGGACCGCGGGCATCTTGCCCGCTTTGCGGATTGCGGACCGGACAAGCGGGCAAGATGCCCGCGCTCCTCCGGCAGCTTCATGCGTACGCGCTGGGACAGGGAGGCAACGGACAGAAACCGCTTTGCTGCCGGGCCGGGACATGGTATGTTACCCACAATAACAAATAGAAAGAGAGCGAACGCGACAAACGCGCTGAGTTGAAAGCACTGGTCGAGATCAGAAACCGCCGGACGGAAAGAGTGTTCCTCATCGGGGTCGAACTTAAGTCGCGGCGGGGGGTGGAGTTGGACGATTCGCTTAAGGAGCTTGCCGAGCTGGCCGCCACAGCGGGGGCTGAGGTCGTCGGAGATGGCATTCAAAAAATGGCAACGCCCTGCGCCGCGACGTACATCGGCAAGGGCAAGGCCGAGGAATTCGCTCGCTACTGCCAACAGGCGGATGTGGACACTGTCATTTTCGATGACGAGCTGACTCCAGCCCAAAGCCGCAGTTTGGAGCAGACTTTCAACTGCAAGATTCTCGACCGCACTTCGCTGATTCTTGATATCTTTGCCGCGCGCGCCCGCACTCGCGAAGGCAAGCTCCAGATCGAGCTGGCGCAACTGCAGCATTTGCTGCCGCGGCTGACGCGGTTCTGGGGTCACTTGTCGCGGCAAAAGGGCGGCATCGGCATGCGCGGGGGCGAGGGCGAGACGCAGTTGGAGACCGACCGCCGGCGGGTGCAGGATCGCATCGCCCGCATCGCGCGCGAGCTGGAAGTGGTGCGTCGGCAGCGCTCGCTCCAGCGCAACCAGCGCCAGCGCAATCACTGGGCGCTGGCCTCGATTGTGGGCTACACCAATGCGGGCAAGTCCACCCTGCTCAACACCCTGACCGGCGCGGCGGTGATGACCGAGGACAAGCTCTTCGCGACGCTCGACCCCACCACTCGACGGCTGCGCCTGCCGACGAACCAGAACGTGCTGGTGACGGACACGGTCGGGTTCATCCGCAAGCTGCCGCACGGGCTGGTGGAGGCCTTCAAGGCGACCCTCGAGGAAGTGGTTCAGGCGGACCTGCTGTTGCATGTCGTGGACGCCAGCCACCCGGATGCCGAAGCGCAGATCCAGGCTGTGGACGTGGTGCTGAGGGAAATCGGCGCCGATGGCAAGCCGACCTTGATGGTGTTCAACAAGATTGACCAGCTCAACGGCCGCCTGGATACGCTGGCGGGCTCCCTGGAGCGGCATCCGCGCGCGGTAGCCATCTCCGCCGCCACCGGCGAGGGGATTCCAGCCCTGCTGGCCGAGTTGGGCAGCCAGTTGCGTCCTATCCGAGAGTTCATGGAGCTTTCCGTGCCGCACGAGCAGTCGGGCGTCATTGCGCGCCTGCATGAGGTCGGGCAGGTGGTCGAACGGAACTACAACGGCAAGACCGCCCGCTTCAAGGCCCGCATCCCGCCGCATCTCCACGAGGAGTTCGCCCCGTTCGTCGTCCGCGAGCTGCAGGTCGCCTGAGCCGGCGCCTGTGGCCGGCCCGGCTCCGGTTGCGGGCGAGGCGAACAGCGCCGCCCGCCAACTGATCGAGCGGGCCGATGAGAAACACCGCGCCGCTTCGCAACGCCCTCTCCGCCTTTGGCGGCGCTGGAGCGGCCGCGATGGCGGTTTGGGCTTTGTGTTGGCGGGGGGCATTTGGTTAAATGGTCCCAAGATGAAATCCCGACGGGCAGACATCCGCCGCGCAACCAAAGAGACCCGGATTGCGATCGCGCTGAACATTGACGGGACCGGCCAGTCCTCCATCCAAACGGGCATACCCTTCTTCGACCACATGCTGACCTTGTTTGCCAGGCACGCGGTGGTGGACTTGAAGCTGTGCTGCCAGGGGGACCTGGAGGTGGATGCGCATCATACCGTGGAGGACTGCGGCATCGCGCTGGGTCAGGCGTTTGCCCGGGCATTGGGGGATAAGAAGGGCATTCGCCGCTATGGGGCCGGTTTTGACCCGCGCAACCCTTTTACCGGCGAGGCGTATATACCGATGGATGAATGCCTTGCGCGGTGCGTGGTTGACTTCGGCGGGCGGCCTTGCCTGGTCTGGCGGGGAATGAACGCCCTTGCCTACAGGCGCGTCAGCAAGGCGGAGAGAAAACAAGACATGTCCAGCGCGTTCCGGTTCGGCCTCGCCCGCGAGTTCTTTCAGGGCTTCACCAACGAAGCCCGCTGCAACCTGCACCTGGAGCTGCTCTACGGCGAGGAGCCGCACCACATCGCCGAGGCCCTGTTCAAGGCCTTCGCCAAGGCCGTGGATGCGGCCTGCCGGCGGGATCCGCGGATGGCCGGGCGGCTGCCCACCACCAAGGGGAAATTGTAGCCCGGGTTGAATAAGGGGAGTTTCCCTGCCGTCGAATTCATGGCCGTCAAAGATCATTCCTCTGCCGATGATCGAACGCTGACGCACGCGGCGCAGCGGGGCGACATGGCGGCGTTTGAGGAATTGGTCGCGCGGCACCGCGACAAGATTTACGCGCGCGCCTACAGCATGATGCGCAATGAACAGGAAGCGCTGGATCTTTCTCAAGAGGCGTGGGTGAAGGGCTGGCAGCGGCTGCGCCAGTTCCAGGGCGACTCGAGCTTCGGCACCTGGCTGACGCGGATCGTCATCAACCTCTGCCTGGACGAGCTGCGCCGGCAAAAGCGGCAGCGGGTCGAGTCCATCGAGGCTCTCGACGAAGAGTCGGGCGGCGTCGAGCGGCAGATGCCGGTGGTGACCGCCAACCCGACCGCCGGGCTGGAGCGCGCCGAGCTACGCCAGCGGATAGACCGGGCACTGGGCCAGTTGTCGCACGAGCATCGCACGGTGCTGGTGCTGAATGAATTTGAAGACATGGAATATAAAGAGATTGCCCGCACCATGGGCTGCTCGATTGGCACAGTCATGTCGCGGCTGTTTTACGCGCGCCGGAAGCTGGCCGCTCTGCTGGCCGATTTGAGGGAACCGGATTCGAAGTGATGGATCATGATGCACAGTTGAAATTGCAGGCCTGGCTGGACGGCGAGCTGGCCGAAGCCGAGTCGCGCGAGGTGGCCGACTGGGCCGCCCGGGACCGCGCCGCCGCGACGCTGGCCGAGGAATTGCGCAATACCAGCAGCGCCCTCGCTGGTTTCGAGGCGGACATTCGGCTGCCCGAGACGCGCGAGTTCTTCTGGTCGAAGATCGAGCGCGAAATTGCGCGCCGGGAGGCCGCGGCGCCGGCACCCGCCCCGCGGGAATCGTGGCTGGCCGGGTTTCGCCGGTTCCTTGTTCCCGCTTCGGCGGTTGCCCTGCTGGTTATCGCCGGGCTGATGCTCCCCCGGCCAGCCGGCCAGTCGGCAGCGACGGAGGTGGAGTTCGCTCTGGCCGACGCCGGCGCGTTCACCTACCGCGATTATTCGGCCGGCACAACGCTGGTGTGGTTTTCTTATCCCGCCGACAAGTAGGTTGCGGAGAGCGCCAGGATGGGTACAATCGAGCCATTGATGAGAGCAAGACTCAAGACAGCGATCACTCTCGTTTGGTTGCCACTGGCGCTGGCGCTGCTGGCCGGCGCCGGGTCCGGCGCGCAGGCGGCCGACATGAAACTGCAGGCATTCCTGCTCTGGGGCACCGATGACAGCAAACCGCCGGAAGGCAAGAGGTATCAGCCGGTCAATCCTGGCATCCGCCAGAAGCTCAAATCCCTGCCGCTCAAATGGGCCAATTGGTACGAGGTCAAGCGGGTGGACTTCGAGGTGGCGCAAGGCGCGACCAGGGAGGTCACGTTGAGCGACAAATGCCAGGTGAAGCTCAGCAAGCTCGGCACGTCCGAGGTGGAAGTCCTGCTCGTCGGCAAGGGCAAAGAGGTGATGAAGCGGAGACAGGCCCTCCCGAAAGGGGACATGCTGGTTCTGGGGGGCAACTCTCCGAATTCGACCGCCTGGCTGGTTGTTTTGAAGCGAAACGAGTAACATTGACCGCTTGTTTTTGGGCCGATTTGGGCGTTGACATGCCGGACTGAAACGCCTAATTTCGCCCCGATAACTAAATCAAGCACCGCAGCATGTTGATTCGAATCAGCTTAATCGTGGCCATACTCGCCGGGTTGGCGGTGGGCGTTCTGAACTTCTTGAAGGTCAAAGAGAAGATTACTGTTTTGCAGGCAGACCTCGCCCGGGAGACCGCGCTTCACCTGGAATTTGAGGGCAAGTACAAGGTTACCAAGAAGGATCTGGACACCCGCACCAAAGAGCTGAAGGACACCAAGGAAGAGTTGGAGACGACGGTGGCTGCCAGGGACAAGGCGGAAGCTGATCTGCTCGCTCAAACCAAGCGCGCCGACAAGCTGACCGAGGATCTGAACAAGACCCGCCAGGAGCGAAACGATGCCCAGGCGGAATTGGCGTCCTACAAGGTGACCGGCGTCACGCCCCAGCAGATCCTGGCCATGAACAAACAGTTCAAGACTCTCCAGGATAACCTGCAAGTGGCGGAAGCCGAGAACAAGATCCTGAACCAGAAGATCAAGAAGCTCGACACGGAGCTTTCCGTGTACCGCGACCCGAACTTCTTCGTGGCGCTGCCGGCGGCCCTGAAGGGCAAAGTGCTGGTGGCGGATCCGAAGTGGAATTTCGTGGTGCTCAACGTGGGCGAGGACCAGGGCGTCCTGGAGCGCGGCGAGTTGCTGGTAAACCGCAATGGCCGGCTCGTCGCCAAGGTGGTCGTGCGCAGCGTGCAAAAGGACCGCTGCATCGCCAACGTCATGCCCGGTTGGGAACTCGGACAGGTTATGGAGGGCGACATCGTTATTCCCGCCCACCCCGCTTCGTGAGGATGGTTGATTCCAGTTTGCGCTGGGTGTTTCTGCTGCTGGTGGTCGTGGCGGCGGTGGCTGGCGGCGGCTGCGCCACCACCGAGTCGGAAAACGCGTCAGAGACGCCCTGGAATCGGCCGCAAGGCTGGGAAACCGGCCTGCCGGGCGGCATGTTCAATCAGTATCCCCGGTAATCCCCGGGTTGGCGCGGGCGTAAAGCGTCCGGCGGCAACTCGACCCAGCGGGTTGGCGTGAGGAGGCGGTTCAGGACCACGTCATGCGGTTCGAGAGGAACTTCGTCTGCCAGTTGCTGATCAAACCCCACCCCGCAGGTCGTTCCGCGCCACTCCCTCAGCAAGCGGTCGTAGTAGCCCTTGCCCTGGCCTAACCGCGCGCCGCGCAGGTCAAAGGCCACCCCCGGAACCAGAATCAAGTCCAGCCGGCGCGCGGCAAGCCGGACGCAGTGGTGGTTCGGCTCGCGAATGCCGAAGTGGCCCACGCGCACGTCCGATTCGGCATTGTGAATCGAGCAGGCCTCGTAGGTCTGTGTCTCGGCCACGAAGCGGGGCAGGGCGACGTTCTTGCCGGCGGAGAGCGCCTCGGTCACCAGTGGCCACACGTCCAGTTCTTGCGGCAGGGGCGCGAAGAGCAGCACCCATTGCGCCGCTTGCCACAGCGGCTGCGCCGCCAGGCGGGCGCACGCCCGGGCCGACTCGGCAGCGCGTTCCGCCGGGCTCAGCCGCGCGAGTTCGGCGCGAACGCGTGTTCGCAAGGCTCGTTTCGCCTCTCGAATCGTATGCGCCTGGTTTGCCGCCATGCTGTCTATCCTTCGGATTTCGGTTTGGGGATTTGCGCCTTGGCCGTCAGCGCCCGCCACTGGTCCAGGCGCTCCTTGATCTTCCTCTCCACCCCTTGCTCGGTAGGCTCGTAGTAGCGCTTGAGCGCCCCGAGGTAATCCTGGGCCACGAAATGCCCCGGATGATCGTGGGCGTACTGGTAACCCTTGCCGTGGCCCAGCCGCCTGGCGCCCCGGTAGCTGGCATCGCGCAAATGCTCGGGGACCGCCAGCGTGCGGCCGGATTCGACATCTTTCATCGCCGCGTCAATGGCCATGACGGTGCTGTTGCTCTTGTTGGCCGTGGCAATGTAGATAGCCGCCTCCGCCAGCGGAATCCGCGCCTCCGGCCAGCCGATGAACTCCGCCGCTTGAAACGCGGCGTTGGCCAGCACCAGCGCCATCGGGTCCGCCAGCCCGACGTCTTCGGCGGCGTGGATCACGATCCGCCGCGCAATAAAGCGCGGGTCTTCGCCCGCGTGAATCATCTTCGCCAGCCAGTAGAGCGTGGCGTCCGGGTCGCTCCCGCGCATGGATTTAATGAAGGCGGAGATCGTGTCGTAGTGGGCGTCTTCGTCATCGTAAACGACTGCCTTCTTCTGAATGCTCTGCTCCGCCACCGTGAGGTCGAGGTGGATCACTCCGTCGGGAGCCGGCGAGGTGGTCAGGACGGCGATTTCCAGAGCGTTTAGCGCCTTGCGCGCGTCGCCATCGGACAGCCTCGCCAGGTGGCGCAGCGCCACTTCATCCGCCCGGACCTTGAGATAGCCCAGCCCGCGCTCCTGGTCCGCCAGCGCCCGCTGGAGCAGCAGATGGAGATCGTCCTCGGCCAACGGCCGCAGCTCGAAGATCTGCGAGCGGGAGACCAGGGGGGAGTTGACGAAGAAGAAGGGGTTGTGCGTGGTCGCGCCGATCAGGCGCACCACGCCGGTCTCGACGTCCGGCAGCAGGACGTCTTGCTGCGCTTTGTTGAAGCGGTGGATTTCGTCAATGAACAGGATCGTGGATTGACGCTTGTTTTCGAGCCGGTTGGCGGCCTGTGCGAGCACGCGGCGCATATCGGCAACGTTGGATTCGACCCCGCTCAGCCGCTCGAACTTGCTGCGGGTCTGGCGGGCGATGATCTGCGCCAGGGAGGTCTTGCCGGTGCCCGGCGGACCATAGAAGATCAGCGACTGGATGCGGTCGGCCTCGATGGCGCGGCGCAGCAATTGGCCCGGCCCGAGGATGGGGGATTGGCCGACGAACTCACCCAGGTTGCGTGGTCGCATGCGCGCGGCCAGCGGCTGATGCCGGGAGGGGCTTGGCTCTCCGGCGCCCGCATCCGCCGATGGCGGCCCGGGTGGGGTGGAAAACAGGTCATCCCGCGACATGCAATCACCATAACAGCCCGAGTTCGCGTTGCCCAAAAGAAAAACTCCCTTGCCCCCAAAAAAGAACCCCGCCAGTGCCGTGTGTAACAGTTCCTTTGAACTTATTAGAAACAGGAGGGACTCGCCGGATTGCTTTCGACTTCCAGTAAAGGCCTGTCGGCCACAACCACGGTTAAAGCCCCATGACTTATTAACTACGGTTCAAGGACATAGCTTCTAATCACGAGCATAGGCAGGGTAAAGTCTGCTATCGCCTGCGTTCCAAAGAACTCTCGCCGCCCTGGCGCTTTTCCAAGCGCGCCCATCTGGAGGCAACCTCGCCTCATCCGCCGCATTATGCAAGCAGGAAAATTGCGCCGCGGAATTTGCGTCGCCGCAAGCCTCTCCGCGGCGAAGGCTGGCCTTCTGAGGCTAGCTGCCCCGCAATGGTTCCACGGTCACTTGCGGCGCGAGGCGTTCGACGTCGTTGCGGTTGACTTCGCCGGCCATCAGCGTCAGGGCATTGGCGGTGCCGGCGGCCGCACCCCAGCGGCAGGCCTCGCCGAGGTCGTCCCCGCGCGCCAACCGCCAGACCAGCCCGGCCGTAAAGGCATCGCCCGAGCCGGTCGAGTTCGTCGCGTCAATCCGCGGGGCCTGGATTCTCCAGCCGTTCCGGCCATCGTACGCCAGCGTGGGTCCTTGGCCGGCTGTGACCACTACGCGCCGCGCGCCGCGCTCGCGCAGCGCGTGCATGGCGGAGATGATAGCGGCTTCGTCCTTGAGTTCGCGCCCAAGTGTCGCTGCCAGTTCCGACCGGTTGGGCTTCACGAGATCGGGCCCGGCCTTGAGCGCCTCGGCGAGGGCGGAGCCTTGCGCGTCCACCGCCGCCAGTGCCCCGGCTTCTCGTGCGATTTGGGTGCCGTGAAAGTAGAAATCCGCGGGCCCGCCCGGGGTGATGCTGCCGGACATCACGACGGCGCGGGAACCGCTGGCGCGGCGCCGGATGACGCCCAGGAGCGATTCGTAATCCGCCGCCGCCACCGGCTGGCCTTCTTCGACCAGTTCAGTAATGGTGCCGGCGGTCTGGTCGAGGAGGGTGACGCACTGCCGCGTGCGCGCGGGCACCTCGACGAAGTCCACCTCGATGCCCTGCGCGGTGAGCAAGGCGCGCACCTCGTCCCCGCGGTCGCCGCCGAGGAACCCGACGGCGAGCGGTTGTTCTCCCAGCGCCTTGAGTGTCTTGGCGACATTGACCGATTTGCCCGCCGGACCGTCGAGGGTCGTCACGGCGCGATTCACCGCGTCGAGCGTGAGCCGCCGAAAGACCATCACCCGTTGCGCCGCGGGCGTTGTTCCAATGCAGAGGATCATAACAGCTTCAGAGTGTTGGAACTTTTTTCAGTGCGCAAGCCGCCTGAGATGGCCATACTGGGCGCGACCTGGTTGGCTCAATGACTGAAGGCGCACATCACGATCCGGTGAACGAATATGAGCGGGAGCCGGTGCCGCAGAAGGCCCTGCTCGGGCTGAAGAACTACATCGGGCAGTTTGCGGGGGAGCACGTGGCCGGAACGGAGTTGATGATCGGCCCGCTGTTTTTGGCCTCCGGCGTGAGCGCCTTCAACTTCGTTTTTGGGCTGCTGGCCGGCAACCTGCTGGCGGTATTGAGCTGGACGTTCCTCACTGCGCCCATCGCCACCCGCGCGCGGCTGACGCTCTATTATCAGCTTGAGCAGATTTGCGGCCGGCGCCTGGTGACGCTCTACAGCCTGGCCAACGGGGTGATGTTTACCGTCCTGGCGGGGGCGATGATAACAGTCTCCGCCACGGCGCTCGGGGTCTACTTCAAGTTTCCGATGCCGCAGTTGACCGACACCTTGCCGACTGGCGTTGGCTGGGTGGTCGCCGTGCTGATTACGGGCGTGCTGTTCTCGGCCGTCGCGGCTTATGGCTACCGGTTTGTGTCCCGTTTCGCCAATATCGCGGCGCCGTGGATGGTGCTGATGTTTGTGGTCTTTGGCATCATTGGCCTGCGCCAGATGGGGCTGCATTCGGCGGGAGACTTCTGGCGTATCGCCAGCACGGTGATCTGGATCGGCGGCGAGCCCCAGCCGGGGCAGGTCAAGTTCACCTTCTGGCACGTGATGTTCTTCGCCTGGTTCTGCAACATGGCGTGGCACATCGGCATGGCCGATCTCTCCGTTCTGCGATATGCGAAGAAATCCTGGTATGGCCTGACCTCGGCGGCAGGGATGTACATCGGCCATTTCATGGCGTGGATTGCCGCCTCTGTGCTTTACGCCGTCCAGCTCCATCAGGACCCGGGCAACACCGCCGTTCTGCCCGGCCCGCTGGCGCATCGCGCGTGCGGCGTGGCTGGACTGCTGGCCGTAATCGGCGCCGGCTGGACGACCGCCAACCCGACGCTCTACCGGGCCGGCCTCGCGTTCCAATCGCTCATTCCTCAGTCTTCCCGGTTCAAGGTGACGCTGGTCACCGGTCTCATTGCCAGTGTCACTGCCATATTTCCCATCGTGACGATGCGCCTGCTGGATTTTGTAGCGCTCTGGGGGATGATCCTCATGCCGATGGGGGCGGTGATCTTCATGGACTTCTGGGTGCTGCCAAAACTCGGGCTGCGCTCCAACTTTGCCACCGCCCGCGGCATCTCGTTCAACTGGGCGGCTGGCCTGGCGTGGCTGCTGACGATGGGCGTTTGCACCGGGCTGGTGCTGACGGGCCGCACCCAAATCTTCTTCGTCGGTCTGCCGGGCTGGTTCGTCACGTCATTGCTCTACGTCGTGTTGAGCAAGTTGCTCCAGGGCCGCGCCGGGCGGCCTGTGCCTGCTTAAGCCATGAAACGCATCGCGCAGATCATCTCCTACGTGGCGCTGGCGGCGACCCTGTTGCCGGCGGTGCTTTTCTTTGCCGACCGAATCGAGCTGCCGGCGGCCCAGCTTTGGTTGCTGGTCGCCGCGCTCGTCTGGTTCGCCACGGCGCCGTTCTGGATGGAACACAAAGCAACCGGCTAACCAGCCCGGCGGCTGGACCTTGACTCCCTTCTGCTGCGGGCTTGTGATGTTGTCTTGTGAGCGCGAGAACAGCCGCCCAAGCCGGCGTTGCGCTCAAATCCGCTTCTCGTCAGCGTCAATGAAGTCCACAAAGGACTGGATGTCGTCGCGGTGGCCGAGTCCCGCCTGTTCTTTGCGCATCTTCAGGCGCGCCTGCATTTCCGCATCGTCCTTCCTTGGATAATTAAGCATCCGCTCGCGGTGGGCGGCTTTGATGGGCTCCGGCTTCTGCACGTTCTTGCGCACCCAGTCGCAGACCTCGCCATCCGTGATGCTGTTGCGCACCACCTCGATGAACTGCTGGGCTTGGACGCCGGCGCTCTCCAGCCACAGGGCGTCAAAGCCTTTGCAGTAATTGGGCTGGTAGTCGGGGTGCAGCTTGCCTGCCAGGTGGAGCCGGGTCTTGTCAATGAACCGCGGCAGGTGCATCCAGCCGCACATCACTTCGCGGGGACTCCGGGGATAGATGATCTCGCTCATGCGCCTATAATCAAGGCTTGTCCGGGGGCTGTCAACCGCGCCAGGAACGCGGGAGGGGCCGCTAAGGCTTGCGCCAGCGCTGCCAGTCAGTCAGCACCAGTTGTTCGGGCAGCCAGCCGGATTGCGATTCGCTGAGCGGGAAATACGCCGGGACCTTCTTCTTCAACATGCTCTCCAGGATGAAATTGCCCCAGCTCTGCTCGCCCGCGCGAATCCATTGGGTCAGGAAACGAGCGTCCATGGTCCGCGGGGTCAGGTAAAGGGCATTGATTTGTTTGTGATAGTCGTTAATGGCGAAGAAGCTCTCCCCGGTGCTCGAGGTCTTCGCTTCAGCGGTGCAGTTCAATGTCAGCCAGACACATTGCCGCTGGCCGTACCACGCCATCGCCCAGGGGATATCGCTCATCGCCAGTTCCTCTTCTTTCAGCCAGCCGGCGATCGTCTGGATGGCGGGCGGGTAATAGGGCGGGTAAGCGACGGGATTGGTCTTGGGAGGCAGAAACACGAAAAGCATCGGCAGGCAAGCCACCAGGCTGAAGATGGCGATAACCAGATAGCGCATTTGGTGGAACGGCAAACGTACCTGCTCAAGCAGCAGGAAGAACAGACTGACGCCATAGACCAACACCAAGGGCGCGACCAGCACGAGCAGGTTCTCGGAGTTAATCTCGGGTGACTCTTCGGAAAGCGCGGTTCGACCCAATCCCTGCGCCAGGCACAGCACCGCCAGGCACCCCAACAGGAAGTAACGCAAGCGCCTGACTGCGGGGTTGCGAAAACCGACGAGCAGTCCGACCAGAAAGAAGCCCGTGATCCAACTGCCACCGAGCCGGGGCAGATCGTTGGCGACGATCTGGCGGAGGTTGTAGCTGATTTTGAGCCAGAAGGCCATCAAGTAGAGGCGGCTGAAGTCCGGCTCCAGGGAGCGCTGGAGACGGTTTTCGGGGTATAGAAGGGTGGTTTCCACCACCGAGTAGGTGGCGGTGCCGAAGGGGGCGCCGCTGACCTCATAATTCCGGATCACCCACGGTGTCATGACGGCCGCAAACACCGCCAAAGCGGCCAGGGCCAGCGCAATCCGCCGCTGTCCGCCAAACAGAATCAGGAATACCATGACGGGAAGGATCAACCAGCCGAACGCGTAGCGCGTCAACCCGCCGGCCCCGACCATCGCGCCTGTCAGGCCGGCCAGGACGAATACGCCGAGAGGTCCCCATTTCGGGGTGCGCACCTCGTGTTCGAGCAGAACGATGCACCAGACCAGCCCGAGGAAGATGAGCAGCAGCAGCATCGTGGATAACCCTGAGACGCTGAACCGCCAAAACAGTTCCGTGCCCAGCAGCAGGCCAGCCGAAAGCCAGGCCACCCCGGGATCAAACAGGCGTCGAGCCAGAAAAAACACCAGCGGTATGGCCGCCAGGAACAAGCACTGGTTGAACAGGGTGATGACGAAGTCGGGTTTGTAGCGCCAGAACCGCCTGTTGTCGCTCCAGAAAGGTTTGGTGGTTGAAACGGCGTAATCCGGTTGCAGCACCTTCAATAGTCCCGCCAGCACTACCGGGTAGCCCGGCGGGTTGGCCAGATCCGGGTGCGTTTCCTTGATCCGGGTCAGGTCGGCGACTTCGCCGAGTCTTGGCATTTCCCCCTTCTCCAGGCTGCGCTGTTTGACCAAGTACATGCTGAAGGGACGAATGAACAGAGTGGTATAACCCTTTCCCTCGGCAATGTTGCGAGCCAGTTGCGCCGAGTCCATCGCTTCCTGTGTGGCCATGTTCTTGTAACCACGCCAGTTGTAAATCACCGCCAGCAACACCACCGCCATGAGGACAAGCCCCATGCGCAGATACCGCATGCCGGCCCCCACCTCCAGCTTGTGCAATAAGTCCTGCAGTAATGGCATATTCAGATTTCCTCGAGGTGGTGCAGATGCAACTTACGATGGAAGTTTCGCCTGCTCATACCCAGTCTCTTGGCGGCCAGTGTACGGTTCCCATTGGTTGCTTTCAAGGTGTGAATGATGAGCTCCCGCTCGACCTCTTTGGCCGTCAGACCATTGCGCGCGACCAGCCGTCTGACGTCCTTTTCATCCGGCGCCTGGTTGACCACCTCGCGCAGCGCCGCCGGCAAATCGCGCAGGGTGATCTTCTCGCCCCGGCACAGGATCACGGCGTGCTCGATGGCGGTGCGCAGTTCACGCACATTCCCCGGCCATTGGTGCCGCATCAGCGCGTCAAAAGCCTCGGCGGTGAAGCCCTTGAGCGGCTTCCCGTTCTCCCGGCTGAGCTCGCTCTGAAACGCCCGCGCCAGCAAGGGGATGTCTTCCAACCGTTCGCGCAAAGGCGGCAGCCGGAGTTCCACCACCCGCAGGCGGAAGTAGAGGTCCTCGCGAAACGCGCCCGCCTTGACCTGCGCTTCGAGGTTCTGGTTTGTCGCGGCCACCAGCCGCACATCGGCGCTCAGCGTCTTGTTCGAGCCGACCCGCTCGAACGTCCGTTCGCCCAGGAAGCGCAGCAGCTTGACCTGGATGGTAGCGTCAATCTCGCCGATCTCGTCCAGAAACAGCGTGCCGCCCTGCGCCTGCTCGAAGCGGCCAAGGCGCCGTTCATACGCGCCCGTGAAGGCGCCTTTCTCGTGGCCGAATAGCTCGCTCTCCAGCAGCGTCGGCGAAAGCGCCGCGCAATGCACCGCCACCATGGGCTGCTGGGCGCGGGGGCTGAGCTGATGAATTGCCTTGGCGACCATCTCCTTGCCCGTCCCGCTCTCGCCCAGCAACAGCACCGTCGCCCGCGTCGGCGCCACCTGTTGCACCACCTCGAACACCTCTCTCATGGCCGGTGATTCGCCTATCAGGTTCTGCAAACCGAACTTGGTGTCGAGCTGCTGGCGCAGGGCCACGTTTTCCGCCTCGAGCACCTGCCGGCGCAACGCGTTGGTGATCCGCATCTCCAGCTCGTCAATCTGCAGCCGCCCCTTGGCGATGTAATCGTCGGCCCCGTGCTTCATCGCTTCGACGGCCAGTTCCTCAGATCCGTAGGCGGTCATCAGGATGCAGATTGGCGGCTTGGACAGCGACTTGGCCCGCGCAATCAGCTTCATCCCGTCCTCGGTCGGCAGCCGGAAATCGGTCAGCAGCACATCGAAGTGGTCGGACTCCAGCAACTCCATCGCCGCCTTGGCGTCCTCGGCCAGGTACACGTCGTAGCGATGCTCGAGCGCCGCGCGCAATCCCTCGCGCGTCGTCTTCTCGTCATCTACTATCAGCAATGTCGGAGTCATGTCCAAAGTGGCGGCGGGCGGCCCTTGCCACAGCACCAGCATAAAACAGCGCCCCCGCATAAAACAATGCGCAAAATGGCCGATCTGAACGTCCGGACGCGCTTTTGCCCTCGACCGTTGGGCGGGCGCTTCTGAGAATACCCCCCATGATCTCGCGGCCTGAATCCGAGCGCCTATTTGCCGAGGCGTTGAAGTACATCCCCGGAGGCGTCAACTCGCCGGTGCGGGCGTTCCGCGCGGTGGGAGGCCAGCCGTTCTTTGTCAACCGGGCGAAAGGCGCGCGGGTGTGGGACGTGGACGGCAACGAGTACATGGATTACGTCGGCACCTGGGGGCCGGCGATTCTTGGGCATGCGCATCCGAAGATTATCGAGGCGGTGCGCGCGGCGGCACAGGCGGGAACAAGCTTCGGCATTCCGAACCCATTCGAGGTGACGCTGGCAAGGCTGATTTGCTCCCGGGTGCCGAGCGTTCAAAAGGTGCGGCTGTGCAACTCGGGCACCGAGGCCACGATGTCGGCCATCCGCCTGGCGCGCGGCTTCACGAACCGGGAGAAGATCATCAAGTTCGACGGGTGCTATCACGGCCATGCTGACTCGCTGCTGGTCAAGGCCGGCTCGGGCGCGCTGACGCTCGGGACCCCCGACAGCGCCGGAGTGCCGGCGGCGTTCACGCAGCACACGGTTGTCCTGCCATTCAATGAGACAGAGGCGGTGAAGGCGGCCTTTGCGGCAAACAAGGGACAGGTTGCGGGCATGATCATCGAGCCCGTGCCGGGCAACGCGGGATTGTATCTTCCCCGGCCGGGCTACCTGGAGTTTCTGCGGGAGATCACGGCGGCCAACGGCGCGCTGCTGATCTTCGACGAGGTGATGACGGGGTTCCGCCTGGCCAAAGGCGGCGCGCAGGAGCGCTTTGGCATCACGTCGGACCTAAGCTGCTTTGGCAAGGTGATCGGCGGCGGGCTGCCGGTCGGCGCGTTCGGCGGGCGGGCGGAGATCATGGACTGCCTGGCGCCGTTGGGGCCGGTGTATCAGGCCGGCACACTGAGCGGGAATCCGCTGGCGGCGGCGGCCGGTATCGCCGCGCTGGAGGAACTGGCGGCGAGCGACGCCTACGCAAAGCTGGAGCAGCTCGGCGCCGCGCTCGAAGCTGGAATGAAGGAGGCCGCCCGGGCTGCCGGCGTGCCGGTGCAATTCAATCGCTGCGGTTCAATGTTCTGCTGCTACTTCACGGGCGAGCCAGTGCGTAATGTGGCCGAGGCGATGAAGAGCGACCGGGCGCGTTTCGCGAAATACTTCCACGGAATGCTGGCCGAAGGCATATACCTGGCGCCGTCGCAGTTCGAGGCGGGGTTTCTCTCGACGGCGCACACCCCGGCGGATATCGAGCGAACGGCGGCGGCGGCGGGCAGGGTGATGAAGACATTGTGACGGCCCGGAGGGTCGCGCAGGCCGGTTTTTGTTAGTGGCCTGGGCGCCCGTTTGCGGCAAGATGGCCGCATGCGCATTCTTGCGATAGACCACGGCAGCCGGCGGATAGGCATCGCCGTCAGCGATGAGCTCAAGATGATCGCCCAGCCGCTGGAGTTCATTCCTGCGGAACCGTTCGCTGACTTCCTGGCGCGGCTTCAGCAACTGCTGGAAGCAAAGGAGGTGGAGCTGATCCTCGTCGGCCTGCCGCGGAACATGGACGGCAGCCACGGCCCAGCCGCACAGAAGGTGCAGGAATTCATCGCCGCGCTGAAGAGCAACGTCACCGTGCCGATACGGACCTGGGATGAGCGGCTTACCTCGGTGCAGGCCAATCGCCTCCTCATCCAGGGCAACGTCCGGCGGGACAAACGCAAGGAGAAGGTGGACAAGATGGCAGCCGCGATCCTCTTGCAAAGCTACCTGGACGGTCTGGCAACGTAATGACTCGCGCGTGTTCCGTGTTGCGCGCCGCCGCCGCCAGTTGACACGCATCACGCCCCGCGCCCCACGCCCCACCCTATGGAATCGTTGAAGTTCAAACTGACCATCGCCTACGACGGCACCGCCTACGAAGGCTGGCAGGTGCAGAAGATCGGCACCGGCGTGCAGGAGAAGGTGGAGGCGGCGCTGGCGAAGCTTTTCCCCAGCCGGCCCCGCGTGCACGGCTCCAGCCGCACCGACACGGGCGTGCATGCACTGGGCATGGTGGCGCACTTTGAAGCGCCGCGCGCCGAGTGCCGGATGTCCGCGCGCAAGCTCGCCCTGGCGATCAACGCCTGGCTGCCGGAGGACGTTCGCGTGCTGTCCGCCGCCCGCGCTCCACAGCGATTTCACGCGCGGTTCGACGCCGCGGGCAAGGAGTATCGCTACTTCGTATGGAACCACCCGGCGATGAATCCCCTGGTCCGGCACACAGCGTGGCATGTGCCGCGTCCGCTCGACTTGCGCGCAATGCGGGCCGCCGCGCCAGGGTTGGTGGGGAAACATGATTTCCAATCCTTCGCCGCCAACCCGGGCTACGCCAGGGAGTCCACCGTCCGCACGCTGACGCGCTGCCGGCTCAGGAAGAAGGGGCCGCTGCTGACCTTTATCATCGAGGGGGATGGGTTTCTCTACAAGATGTGCCGCGGCATTGCGGGGACGCTGGTGCAGGTGGGCCTGGGCAAATTCCCGGCCGATGAAGTGCGGCGGATGCTTGCCCGGCGGGATCGCCGCGTCGCAGGCATGACCGCGCCGGCCCACGGGCTGGTGTTGTGGAAAGTGCACTATCGCCGGAAACGGGTCAAAGGGGACGGCAGGCAAGCAAGGCTCCGCTCCTCGAGGCGGGCAAGTGGGCGCGACCCCGCCCGCCCGCCCGGGGCGTAGAATATGCACGTGGTTCTGCTCGAACCGGAAATCCCGCCTAACACGGGCAATGTGGCGCGGCTATGTGCCGCCACCAGGAGCACGCTGCACCTGGTCGAACCGTTCGGGTTCAAGCTGGACGACGCGCACCTCCGGCGCGCCGGCATGGATTACTGGCAGCACGTCCGGTGGCATCGCTGGCCGGACTGGACGGCATTCCGGCAGGCGCTCCCCAAAGGCGCGCGCCTCTGGCTTGTGGAATCGAACGGCCCGCGGCTTTACACCCAAGCCAGCTTCGCGCCTGAGGATTATCTTGTCTTTGGCCGCGAAACGGCCGGCCTGCCCAAGAAGCTCCTGCACGAAAGCCCCGATCACTGGCTGCGCATCCCGATGTTCCATGCGCGGGCCCGGTCGTTGAACCTGTCGAACTGTGTGGCGCTGGTGCTGTTCGAAGCGTTGAGGCAGCAGGGCTTCCAGGGCGAGGTGTGAGCCCGGTGCGTCCTGCCCAGAACCTTACCCCTCCGTTCCGGAAACAGCCCCACGAGCCGCCCCGGTGTGTCAGCCGCAGTCGGCGGCTTACGGCACCGTGACAACTCGAAGATTTCCGGGCGGCTGTGGCCTGCTTAAGCTGTCGTACAGGGCCCAGGCTTTGGGAATGTCGCCGGCTTGCAGGGCCTCAAGGGCGGCGGCCCTGGTCGGCTGGCCTTCGACGCCCGGATGATATCGGCCCCACTCGCCTTGGAGGAATCTGTGGTCAATCACCGCCGTGCGGAGTTCGCGGGCAAACTGCGCAGCGTCGGGGGGTGGAGTCGGGGAAACGCGCTGCGCCAGCCTGGTGATGAGGGCCGCCGGGACCCCGAACTGGCCAGCCAGCGATTCCACCTCGCGGATCGAGAGTTTAGCCAGCCGAGAGGCATCAACCTTGAGGATCTCACCAACCTCGATCGTGGTCTGGTCTCTAACCATAATCTGCGGCAGTTCCGCGTTGCGGGCGAAGGCCTGGTAGCGACGCATCTGACGGCCCTGCGGTTCGCCGTATGCTGTCTGAACCTGGGACAGCCGAGCGCCGGACTCTTTGACGGGCAAGCCATCGGCGGCGTGGACCACCGGCGGGTAAGCGGCAAGCAACGCGCTCGCAGTCAGGCTGGACAAGGCCAGAAGGAACGAAGGGATATCTCGAAACATAACAGGGGCAGCGGCGCTTCGCCGCAGGGGAACGGTTAGTCTATTCATTTTCAGCATCCGCCTGTGCGCCTTTGGGCGCGTGATCGCGCATCGCGTCCGCGCCAAGAACCGCACTCAGTGTGCATGCTTACACTCTGAAACCGCCTGCCAATACCGTCAATCCGCACTTGTGCGGATACGCGTGTCGGGCTCTTTCCCCCGGTGTAAAACCGCCCCTGGCGCAAGTCGCCAAGCCCGGCCGGAACCGTCCCCAGCCCTCCCGGGAGCGTTTCGCCCCTATCACCCGGCAGGGGCCGCGCCCCGACCTGCCCCCATGCCACCTGGCTCCCACATGGCTTAATAGATTTTCTATTAAGCCATGTGGGAGCCATGTGGGAGCTATGTAGAAGGCAGGCGGGAGTTGCGCTTTGGCGTTATGGTGCGGGGCAGAGCCGGGGCCGCCGGTTCGGCTCGGGCGTCAAGGCAGGCATGCCCCAGGAGGCATTTGTGACATGGCTGGAGCAGTTGGGGCCGGTATTGCAGACAGTTGAAGGTTGCAGGGGCGGGGGTTTGGGGTGGCCGACGGGATTTGAACCCGCGACAGCCAGATCCACAATCTGGGGCTCTAACCGGGCTGAGCTACGGCCACCAACCGGCCACTAACGTAGGTTTCCGCACGGTTGGCGTCAAGCCCACTGATATCAAAAAGAACCCCGCCGTTGCCGTGTGCGACTATTCTGCGGAACCTGGTTGCAACATTTGGAACAAGCGGGCTGCTTTCGACGTCCATTAAAGGCATGCCGGCCACAACCTCAGCTTCTGGTTCCTCTTAATCGTTCAACTTACAGTTCGAGTTCTCAGTCGCTGATCACGAACAGGGCAGGGCAAATCCCGCGCTGCGTCTGCCAAAGAATACTGTTTATCTTGCCGCAGCATTCGTGCCAGTTGCAGATCTGAGAAGAGATGGGTGCGGCGAGCAGGCAGGGGACCCGGAGAAGGCTCCTCAAATCTCCTGCTCTCGACAGTTGCTCCTGGCTGGCTGGCGCGCCCCGCCCCGGTCGAAACAGGGGCGCCGCCTTACAGGACGCGGATTACCACTTCCGCGCCGCGCCGTAGCCGCGGACGAAGCCGATGCACTGGCCGACTTCAGGAGTCGAGTTGTCCCAGTGATATTCGTATTCGATGGCGATGTTGCCGGCGAAGCCCTGGGCCTTCAACTCGTTCAAGAGCCCGGGGATATCGGAAACCCCGGTGCCAAACGGCATGTCGTGCGCGCCGGGGCCCATCTCGTTCAAGTCTTTCAGATGGCTGCTGACAATCCGCCCCTTGAGAACGCGCAGGCAATCCACCGGGTTCAGGTTCGAGCGGACCCAGTGGCCGCTGTCGGCGCTGGCCCCGATGCGCGCGTCCCGGTTTTTGACCAACGACACGACGTAGTTCGGATCCCACATGCGGTAACCGGGGTCGTCGGCCCGCTTCGGGTGGTTGTGGAAGCCGACCTTGATGTCGTATTCCTTGACCAGCTTCTCGATGGTGTCAATCGCCTCGACGGATTCGGTGGTGACGGCATACAGCCCCAGCGTCCGGGCAAACGCGAATATCTTGCGGGCCTCGGCTTCGTCTTTGGGAATGCCGACCACGCCGTAGTTGACGGCAGTGACCTTGGCGGCGGCAAGCTTGTCCTTGACCTTCCGGATGGTCTCGGGGGAGGCGTTGTGGTCCCAGGTGACGTTTGGCTCCTCGCGGCTGAGCTTCTGGCCGGGGTAGAACTCAATAACCTTGCCGCCGGCCTGGGCGGTCTTTTCGATGGCTTCAAAGACCGTGAACCGGTTGAACGTGTAGGCCTGGCAGCCGATGGCAAACCCGCCGGTCTTGCAGGCGTCGGGGATCGTGGTTTCGGCGCGCAGCGACAGCGGGGCGGCCAGGCCGGCAACTGTGCAGCCCAAGCCCAGTGAGAGAAGTTGTTTTAGATTCATACGCGCACAATTAAGTCCGGTCTGCCGCCAAAGGCAATGCCAATCCCGCGCGCCACCGACGGCCGGCGTGTATGCAGGAGGCCCGGGAAGGGGCGCGGACAAATCCGTACGCCTGCCGGATTGCAGGCGAGATGGGCGGACAAAAATGTCCGCGCTCCTTCATGTGGGCGCCGGGGCCGGGAGCGCCGGCCTGGTTCGCACGTGGCGGACATCGTTGACGCGGCGAGTCCTGCGGCTACCTTAGTGCCGGGATGAAAAAACGAGTGCCGGCTTTCATCAGTTGCCTGGTGTTGTGCCTCGGGATGCGGGCCCACGCCGCCGACGGCTCTGCCTCAGCCCTCGACCCGGCTGACCCGTTGCTGGCCGAGCAGAAGCACTTCGTCGAGTGCCTGGCCCGTGTCTATGGCCCGGAGTGGTGGTTCAGCTACCACGGCGCGCTCTATTTCCAGGCCCGGACCGAGGCCCAGGACCGGCAGTTGGAGGCTATGAAGGCGGAGCGGTCAAGGTATGTGGCGCTCACCAATCACGCTGCGAGGCATGCGCTCGCCGCGAAGCTCATCGCCGGAAGCGGCCTCGGCGAAGCCTGGCAAAGCAAGCTGTTGCTGCCGCTTTCCACCACGAATCAGGCGCTCACGCCGACCCTGGACCGGCCGCTGCATTTTGTCCCCGCCTACACCGTGCTCCAGTCCTTTACCAACGGCGACGCGCTGATTCAGGACGATGCCGCCACGCTCTTCGTGATGAACTTTGGCCGCGCGACCGCCGGCGCCACCGGCACGAATGCCTTGCTGATCAAAGAAGGCACGAAGTCCTATGCGTCGGGCGCAAGGTTCAAGACGGTTGACGCCTTCGAGAACGCCTCGCTCAGCGCGGAAGAAACCGCCGCGCTGAATCGCGTCGTGGCTGCCTGCCGGCAACGGGCCGACGCGCTGGGCCGGGAGCTGGCGGAGCCGTCGGCCCGGCAGGAGTTTGAAGTCTTGCGCGCCCGGGCCACGGACAGCAATCCCTACATGCAGTACTTGCTGGCCAAGGCTTACCTGGAGGGCAAAGGCACCGAGAGGGACGAGAAGCTGGGCATGGAGTGGATGCGCCGGGCCGCCAGGAGCGGCTCGGGCGACGCAACCGCATACCTGGAGCGCTCGGCAAGCAAGGCGCCTTGAGTCCGTTGGCGGCTGTGTGCCGCGAGAGCGCCCCGGGGCGCGAGCCCGATTAGCCCCTGCGCGCCACCATGTGCCAGCGCCCCTGAGTGTGGGCGTCTCGCCCGCTTACACCGTCCGCACGGTCTGAGCCGGCCAATGGCTATTGCGCCAGCACTTTGGCCCGCGGGGCAAGGGGGTGGACAGCGCCCGGCGCGCCGTGGCTCGGGCTGGGGACGTCGGCATCGTCAATGGGCGCCGCGCTTTCGAAGCGCGTGTAGGCCTTGAAGAAGGTGAGCCGGACTTCGCCCGTGGGGCCATTCCGGTGCTTGGCGATGAGCAGGTTTACCTGGATCGGGCTGCCGTCCTGGGAAGCCGGCTCTGCCGCCTCCTCGTCGTCTTCCTTGGGTTTGTAGAGCAAGCCGACAAAGTCGGCGTCCTGCTCGATCGCCCCGGATTCTCTCAGATCGGAAAGGCGCGGCTTGCGCCTTTTCTTGTCATTATCGCGCTCGTAGTCGCGGTTCATCTGGCTCAGGACGATGACCGGCACCTTGAGTTCCTTGGCCATCTCCTTGATGCCATGGGAAATATCGGCGATTTCCTGCTGCCGGTTGTCCACGCGGACTGATTCGGAATGGCAGAGCTGGAGGTAATCAATGACAAACAGGGCGATGTTGTATTGCTGTTTCATGCGCCGCGCTTTGGCGCGAATCTCCATGATCGTCAGGCCGCCGGTCTCATCTATATAGATGGGCGCCTTGGCCAGGCGGCTCGATACCACCGCCAACCGCTTCAAGTCGCCCCCGAGGAGAAACCCGTCGCGCACGCGGCCCAGGTCCAACCGGGCCTGGGAACAGAGAAGGCGGAGCCCGAGTTGTTCGGCCGACATCTCGAGGCTGAACACGCCGACGGGCAGGTTCCGCTCCAGCGCCACGTTTTCGGCGATGTTCAGGGCGAAAGTCGTCTTGCCGACGCTCGGGCGGGCGGCGATCACGATCATCTCGCCGGCATGGAAGCCGTTGGTCTTCCGGTCCAGGCTGCGGTAGCCGGAGCCGATCCCGGTGAGTTCTCCCTGCTTTTCGTGCAGTTCCTCAATCCGTTCCTGGGCCTGACGGATGACCTGGGGCATTCGCAACTCGGTGGCGCCGACCCGCGCCTGGTTGATGAGGAGCACGTTGCGCTCGACCTTGTCGAGCAGGCCGGCCACATCGCTCGGGCTCTCGTGCGCCCATTGGCAGGCTTCGCCGCACACCTGCAGCACCTGCCGCAGGAGGAGCTTGTCTTTGAGTATCCCGAGGTAGAAGGGCAGGTTCGCCGCCGAGGGCACGGTGTCGGCCAGGCTCGATACGTAGGCCAGCCCCCCGACGCCCTCGAGATGCCCCAGGTCCTTGAGGCGCTGGATGAGCAGGATCATGTCAAAGGCCGGATTCTGCTCGGCCGCTTTGACCATTGCCTCGTAGATGCACCGGTGCCGCGGGTCGTAGAAGGCCTCGGCGCCGCCTTTGAACGCCTCGACAAAGGCCGGGAGGCACTCCACTGGCGAAAGCAGGATGCATCCCAGCACCCCTTGCTCGGCTTCGGGAGAATGGGGGGGCAGGCGGTCGCAAACCGCGCCCGGGGCAGCCGCGCGCGCCGGCGCTTTCCGCGCCGCTTGACCAAACAGGTCGGTATTTCCGTGTTGGCTCATATCTCAAGCATGGTTTTCCGGCCTTCCGCCCGATTTGACGGGACGGGGCCAATGTTCGCCAAGTAAATATAGTTCGCTATGCAAGTAGTCAATAGGTGGTTGTGAAAAAGATATTCACAATAGGCGAGTCCGGGCTTGCGCGGCGGCGTCCGGGCGCTATTCTCCCGGGCTGACAGATATGAACCCGGTCGGAGAACGAATCAAAGCGCGGCGCGCGGAGCTGGACTGGACGCAGGAGCAGCTCGCCAGGGAATGCGGCCTGAGCAAGGGTTTCCTGAGCGATCTGGAAGCCGGGAAGCGAAGCGTGGGGGCCGACAGCCTGCTGGCCATCGCCACCGCCCTGGGGGTCAGCATGGACCACCTGATGAAAAGCAAGCTGCCGGAGCCGGAGAAGGGCGAGGTGCATGTTCCGGCCTCGCTGTCGCAGTTTGCCAGGTCCGCCAACCTCACCTTCGGCCAAACGCTGCTGCTGCTGGATCTCCAGCGGCAGATCATCGCGCACCGTTCCCGGTCCAAATCGGACAACCTGGAGAAGGTGGACTGGAAGCGCTTCTATGAAGCGGTGAAGGAGTACGTCAAATGAACTGCCTGGATCAGGATCTGCGCGTCGTCGAACTCGCCCGGGGCCTTGGGGCTGGCGATCCCCGCCGCCCGGTCGAGGCGATCATCGGCTTTTGCCGGTCGCTGGTGGAAGGATGGATGCGCCGGGCCGGGGACATCTGTTCGATCCAGGATTTGGAGAGGTTGGTGTGCGCCCGGCTCGGCCTGGAGTTCCAGGAGTTCCGGCACGCGGGCGAACTGGAGGCCATCGTGCGGCAACACGTCGGCGCCGGCGATGTCGTCTTCGCGAGCCTGCCGACTTTGTTCGATGAGCAGACCTTTGCGGCGCTGATTCGTTGTCGCCGGGCGAGGTCCGGCGCGGGCCCGCAGTATGTGGCGGTGATTGACTGTTGCGGACGCAAAGTCAGCCGGCGCTGGTTCAGCCGCTGGCATGAGATTGCCCATCTGCTGACGCTCAACGTGCCCAGCGAAGCGCAACCCGTGCACCGGTCATCCTCCGAGCACTCGGCCGTCGAGCGGCTGATGGACTTGATCGCGGCTGACATTGGGTTCTGCGAGACTTTGTTCGCCCCCGTGTTCTCGGCGGAGGTGCTTTCCACCGGCCGGCTGGACTTTGCCGCTGTGGGCCGCGTGCGCCGGCACTATGCGCCGGAGGCCAGCTTCCAAGCCACCGCTATCGCCTGTCTGAGGCGCTGGCCAAAGCCGGCCGCCCATCTGGAGGCGGGCTTGGCGTTGACCGCCGCTGAGGCGCGGCAATTTGATGAGGAATCCATCCCGGCCAAACGGCCCACACCGAAGCTGCGCGTGTTGAAGGTCATTGCGAACGACGCCGCCCGGGAGATCGGGCTCGGGCTGCTCCGCAACCGGCAGGTGCCGGAGTCTTCCATTCTCCACCGGCTTTTCTTTGCGCGGGAGCCGGTTGCACCGGGGGCGGAGCTGTCGAAGGTTGAGGACCTCGGGCAATGGCGTCGGTCCAACGGTCGTCAGCTTCCCCCGGGCCGCGTTGAGGTCGAGGCCCGGTTGGGGATTCGCCACATCGAGGCGTTGGTCCGCGCGATTTAGCCTGTTCCCCCGCGCGCGACCGCGCCCCCGATTCGCTTGTGCTGCGGGCTGGTTTCGTGCGATACTTCGCTCTGTGGTCCAGGGTTTGTCTGGTGTGCGCGCCGTGTGGCCTGTCCGCTTCGCGGCGAGGTGCAAGACCAGAAGCCGGGCCGCGCGCAACACCGCAGCCAAAGGCGCCGAGCCGTCTGCAAGCGCTTCGGGAGCGCTGAGCGTCCGTAGCTCAATTGGATAGAGCTTCTGACTTCGGATCAGAAGGTTGCAGGTTCAAGTCCTGCCGGACGCGCCAGCTATGACACCTGACCAGGCTCGAACCTCCTGGCCCGCCGCACGGACTCCGAGGCTGTGGGGAATCTTCCGGATGCCACCACAGGGCTGTTTTCTTCGGGAATCTCGCGTGTTCTGTCGCAAGGGTGCGATTGGCGGCAGGAACAACCCGCGTTAATCCCTCTGTGCCAGGAGCTCCCGGCCTGGCAAAAAGCTGCAATTACCGCAGCGGCAGGCAGTTGCAACCATAGCAACCCCGTCGCTCCTCCGTCCTTCCTCCGTTGCTCCTCCGTTCCACCTCCCACCGCCGGTCGGAGGTGGAACGGAGGTGGAACGGAGGAGCAACGGAGGAAGGACGGAGGAGTCAGCGGGGTGCGACCACCCAAGGAGGGGGTATGGTGCTGGGGGAACTAGTGCTTGGTTGCGCAAATAACCGATACATGGGTCGCCGCGTGAGGGCATGTGGCCGAACCTGCTTATTGCGCGCCCGTCTGTACTGAGTGCTGCGCGGGTGAGAGAGAATTGGTTTTTGGTCTCACCAAGCCTGGGGCGATAGCAGGAGCGGGCGGGCTGGCCTGACAATAGGAGATGCCATGCCATGAAAACCTGACATTCTCAAGGATGCGATTCTGCGCCTCGCAGTGGAGGTATTCAGGTGCTGGCACCACCGAACCGTAAGCGGTCTTTCAGGGCAGTCGCTCGAACGCCTCCGCGGCCTGAATCCGGACCCGCTCGCGCGACGGGTAGAAATAGAGGTAGCCCTGGCTCGTCCCACCGCAGGACCAGGCGAGGCGCACGTCCCCGGCGCGCACGTTGCAGTCGTGCCTGGGCAGGGCCAGCGCCTCAGGCGATTCGTCGTAAGGCTCCTTCTCATACACCTCGCCCGTGCCGGTTTGGACGGTTTGCGAGTCGGCGGCGCGGCAGCGCCAGCGGTAGGTTGCCGTCTTGACGCCGAAACGCGTGAACTGCACCGCCGCCTTGCGGCCGTCGACCCGGGTGACGAGGACGACGTAGTTGGTGGTGACCGTGAGCGATTGGGAATGCGTGCTCATGCAGATGCTGACGGGGTGGAGTGGGATGCCGACCGCGCGCTTGACCGCCGGTTCCCATCCCGGCCAGGTGGGCGTCTCGGTGCGGCTGTCGCAATAGACCTTCCGCCAGACCGTTCGCTCCGTGGTCCAGCCGAGGAACCGGCTGGGGCTTGCTGCCGGGCCGGGATCGGTGGCCGTGGGGAGGCGCGGATGGCCGAGAAACTCCTCCGGCATGAGCACGAGTTTGAAGCCTTCTTGAGTCAGTTCGCCTTTTGGCCCTTTGACCCGGCTTGGCCCGGTGAAAGTGAAACCTGCCCCGCGAATGAAGGATGCCTCGAAGCCATAGGGTTGGGCGTCCAGATAATGCCGCAGGGTCCAATCCTGCGGGAGGATGGCGCGCAAGGCGGCGAGCGATTCGTCCGCAGGCACCTCCCGCGCCAGCGAAACGCGCTTCTCCAGGGCCCGACGGATGCGCGGATCGCCCCGCGGATCCGGCCCGACGCCGAAATCCGCCGCCGGGTAGGCGCGGTCAATCACGAGTGCATTTGGGCCTTGGTTCGTGCGAAAGCGCGCATCCAGCACGATACTGGGCACGGCAAAGGACATCGAGGAAACACTCGTCACGAACACCCCCAGGTAGATCGGCTTGCCCTCGGCGGTCACCACGAATGGGGTGCCAGGCACTGGCGGGCGCGGCAGGCGCGCCCGCGCCTCCGGTGCCAGCCGCAGCGTGTGCGTCGCCAGGTCGTAGTTCAGTATGTCCGCGTTGGAGATCACAGGCGCGGGTGACAGGGCGATTTTGGAGCACTCGCCACTTCCGCGCGCAAGCAGTCTGCGGTCCACCGGCTCCGCTACGGTGTAGATGGCGAAGGCGGCCTCGGGGGCCGTCATCGGTGCCTGGCCTTCCGCGAGGCAGAACCGGGCGCCAGCCAGAGCGACCGCGAGCGGTGCGAACTGCTTGAACCAGAATCTCATGCCTCCATCTTTGCTATGCAAATGAGCGGGAGATGTCAAAGCCGCGCAAAACAAGTGTAAAGTATTTGTCACACGGTTCGGAATGCGGGATTGAGAATGGGCGGCGGCTCTGCCGGATGAGTGGCTGGAGCGGCCCAAGGGGCTTGGCCCGTTGAGAGCAGGAAGCTCCTTCTTGCGTGCCTGTACAGAGCGCCGGGAGGGGGAGGTGAATCTGAACCGTTGCTGCTGACGGCTTGGTGGCGGAGAAATTCCGTAACCTCAGGCTGAGCCCCATGGGCTACGTGGTTAGCGGCAGAATCGGGGCCAATACCCAGAAGACGCCGACCGCCGCCGGCATGACACAAAACACCGCCGCGCCCCAGGCCACACAGCGGCACGCCTGCCACCGGGCACGCAACTTGAGTCCCAGCCCAATTAGGAGTGCCGGCAACAGGGAGATTACCCCCAGGCCAATCCAATCCCACCCGGAGGGTTTCGCTCTTCCGGCACTTGAACCCACCGCGTGGTCGTAGGCCAAAGAGGATGCATAAATGGCGAACCATAGCAGCAGCGACACCCCGATCCCATACACCGTCAGCCCACCAAGGCCCTGTCCTGACGCCACCTTGCCGCCAGCACCGGCGGCGATCCCCGCAGCCGCCAGCAAGACGAGAGCCACGACGAAAAGCCCCATCCCGATGAGCCCAATCATGACAAACTGGCAGAGCGCTGCTGCAAGCATCGCGCTAAGCAATCCAGCCGCTAATAATGGCTCTCCAGTCCGCACAAATTCACCACAACCCGCTAACGCAGCCTGACGCTGGCTCGTACTGCACGTTTCTTGTCCAACCACCTATAGCATCGGTTTGCACTGAACCTTCCAGGGCCCGATGCCTTTCAGATGCCGGGACCGGTCATTCGGCCAGCAGCTTCTCAATGACCTCCTCGACCTTCGAGTTCTGGCAGTCGGCCACGCGCAGCACGCCCTTCTGATCAATGATGTAATAATCGGGGAAGCTGTCCACCTTGTAGGCGGCGACGGTCTTGCCTTCGGCGTCCTTGCAGATGGGGTATTGAATGCCCTTTTCCCTGGCCAGTGCCTCCATTTTCGCGGCGCCTTTCATCTGGCAGACCCCGATGAACACCGCCTTGTCCTGGTATTTCCCGGCCAGCTTGTTGTTGTGGGGGATGCTGGCGATGCAGGGGCCGCACCATGTGGCCCAGAAGTCGAGCACCACGATCTTGCCCTTCAGGTTCTTCAAGTTCACCGCCTTCCCGTTCATCCAGCCTTCCACTGCCAGCTCCGGCGGGGCGGCGCTGCCCTGGAGGCTTTTGAGCCGCTCCTTGTTCTTGTCGCCGCCCTCCACATAACCGGACAGATCAGCGGCGGGCGCGGCAGCGGCCAGCCCAAAGGCGGCGAGGGTGGCGAACAGGAGCTTCTTCATAGAGTGCGTCTTGGTTGTGGTTTGGGGTGTTGTATTGTCCAACCTTAATCCAAACCCCGCCGCCCGGCAACTCCAAATCTGGTTTGCCCCGATCAGCCCATTCTCGTTTGGGGCTGCCGCCGGCGGGCTTCTATGATTGCGGGTTCATTTGCCGACGTTGACTATACCGTCCAGACGGTGTAGTCTTTCCAGTATGAAACAAAAACCGTCAGGGAACACCCGGGAGCGGCTGCTGGATGCAGCGGAGGCCGTCGTGATAGAGCAAGGTGTCAGCGCGCTGACACTGGAGGCGGTTGCGGCGCGGGCCAAGGTCAGCAAGGGGGGGCTGCTGTATCACTTCTCCTCGAAGGAGGCAGTCGTGCTGGGCATGGTTTCGCGGATAGCGTCACTCGTTCAGGAGCGATTCGCCTTTGGTTTGGCCGGCGAGCCCCCCGGCCCGGGGCGACACGCCCGCACGTTGCTGGGGTTAATGCTGGACAGGGAGGGCTCGCTGTTTCCCCGGCTTCAAAGGGTGGCTGGCCCGTTGCTGGGGGCCATCTCCAGCAATCCGAAGATGCTGGAGCCGATGCAGCGGTTCTTCAAGGGAGTGCATCAGGGAATGCTGAATGACGGGCTGCCGGCGGATCGTGCCTGGCTGTTGCTGGCGGCCCTGGACGGGCTCAAGTTCTGGAAGGTCTTCGGCATCCTGCAACCGTCACAGAAGGACCTGGCGGCACTTCGGCGGCTGCTGGAGCGGATCATAAAGGAGGGGCAACTGTGAAGAGGATAATCGCTGTCATAGTCGTGCTGCTGTGCGTTGGCGGCGCCGTGTGGTTGTATCGCAATCATCACCATGGAACGAAGACGGGGCTGACGCTCTACGGGAATGTGGATATTCGCGAGGTGACGCTCGGTTTCCGCGTTCCGGGCAAGCTGGGGAGGCTGGTTTACGACGAAGGGGACGCGGTGAAGGCGGGCGAGGTGATCGCCAGCCTGGACGCGGAACCTTACAGCAACCTGGTGGCCAGCGCCCAGGCGCAGGTTGAATCGCTGCGAGCGCGCCTGAAGCTGCGTGAAACAGGAAACCGCCCGGAGGAGATTGCACAGGCCCGGTCGCTGGTGCGCGAGCGCGAGGCCACGGCCATCAATGCTGAGCGGTTGTTGAAACGGTCGGAAGAGCTGCTGGCCGTCAAGGCCGTGGCGATACAGGACCGCGACAACGCCGCGGCCAGTTACGACGAGGCGGCGGCGCGATTGAAGTCCGCGCGCGACAACCTGGCGCTGCTCGAAGCGGGGTTTCGCGCTGAGGACATTGCCCAGGCCAGGGCCGATCTCGCCCAAGCCGAAGCAGGGCTGGCTGCGGCCGGGCTTCAGTTGAAGGACACGGTCTTAACGGCGCCGTCGGACGGCGTGATTCTGACACGGGCCCAGGAGGCGGGCGCCGTCCTGGCGGCCGGCACCGCGGTCTTTACAGTCTCGCTGGTGAGCCCGGTTTGGGTTCGCGCCTACGTGCGGGAACCCGACCTTGGCCGTATTCATCCGGGCATGAAGGTTCAAGTCCACACCGATTCGCGCCCTGACAAGCCTTACACCGGTCGGGTTGGCTACATATCACCCCGCGCCGAGTTCACTCCGAAGACCGTGGAGACCGCGGAACTGCGGACAGCGCTCGTTTACCGGTTGCGCATTGTTGTGGAGAGTCCTGACGAAGGACTGCGCCAAGGCATGCCGGTGACTGTCGCTGTCCCCGGCACCGGGCGGCTATGAAAGCGGCGAGGAGCAAACCGGCGGGACGGCGACGCAAGGGCAGCGGCGCCAGGACCCGCCCGGGGCATGCAAGGCTCCGGGAGTGGTTTGGTCCCGGCGCCTGTTTGTCCTCGATCGCCGGCAATGCAGCATGAGCGACGCGCTGGTGATCCTGGACGCTGTCCGGAGAGCCTTTCCGGGCGCGGAGAAGCCTGCTCTGGAGGGGGTCTCGGCGGTGGTGCGGGCCGGCCAGATCACCGGGTTGGTCGGGCCTGACGGGGCAGGCAAGACGACCCTCATCCGGCTGATGGCCGGGCTGCTGCCGCCGACTTCCGGCGCGATTAGCGTGGGTGGAAACGACCCGATTCTCGACGCCGGGAAGGTGCGTGGATGCATTGGCTACATGCCGCAGAAGTTCGGCCTGTACGAAGATCTGTCGGTGCGGGAGAACCTGGAGCTGCACGCCGACCTGCGGGGGGTGGTTGGTGAAGAGCGCGCCGCCACATTCAAGCGCCTGCTGGAGTTCACCGACCTGGCGCGGTTCACCGCGCGATTGGCCGGCAGGCTGTCGGGCGGCATGAAGCAGAAGCTTGGCCTGGCGTGCGCGCTGCTGGGGCACCCGGGGTTGTTGCTGCTCGATGAGCCGAGCGTGGGAGTGGACCCGATCTCGCGCCGTGAATTGTGGAAGATGGTCCGCGAGCTTGCGGCCCAGGGCATGGCGGTGGTTTGGAGCACGGCATATCTGGATGAAGCCGAGCTGTGCGCGGAGGTGCTGCTGATGAACGCGGGGCGGCTGATATTTGCCGGGAAGCCGTCGGATCTCACCCAACGGCTGCAGGATCGCAGCCTGCAAATCCAGAAGATCACCGGCAACCGCCGGCAGTTGCTGGCGCGCGCGCTGCGCCGGCCGGAAGTGATGGATGGCGTGATCCAGGGCCGGGCGGTGCGGCTGGTGCTGCGCCAGGGAGCAGCCCGCCCCAGCCTCGAGGAGCTGGATGCTGGCGACGAAGCGCGGCTGGTCCCGGTCGCGCCCCGGTTCGAGGATGCGTTTATCGAGGCGCTCGGGGGCGGCCCGGGCGGCGACTCGGTCCTGGCGCAGCACCTCCGGCCGATGCCCGACGGCCACGAAACGGTGGTTGAAGCCGTCGCCTTAACGAAACGCTTTGGCGCCTTCACCGCCACCGACCACGTGGACTTTGCCGTGAAGCGTGGCGAGATCTTCGGCCTGCTCGGCCCGAACGGCGCCGGCAAGTCCACGACCTTCCGCATGATGTGCGGATTGCTCACGCCCACCTCCGGCACGGCGCGGGTGATGGGCATTGACCTCAAGAGGAGCGCCAGCGAGGCCCGCCAGCGGCTCGGCTACATGGCGCAGAAGTTCTCGCTCTACGGCAATCTCACCATCGAACAGAACCTGAAGTTCTTTTCCGGCGCCTACGGTTTGCGCGGTACCCGGCAGAGGAGCGCGATGGCTGAAATGGTGGAGGTCTTCAAGCTGGCGCCGTTTCTCGGGAGCACGCCGGACACGCTGCCGCTGGGGTTCAAGCAGCGGCTTGCCCTGGCCTGCGCCATCATGCACGAGCCTTCGATTCTCTTTCTGGACGAGCCCACCTCCGGCGTTGACCCCGTGACCCGCCGCGAGTTCTGGACGCATATCAACGGCGTGGTGGAAAAGGGCGTGACCGTAATGGTGACGACGCATTTCATGGATGAAGCCGAGTACTGCGACCGCATCGCGCTGGTCTTTCGCGGCAGGATCATCGCCGCCGGCTCGCCCGACCAGCTCAAGGAGCAAGCCGCCAACGGCGGCGGCTCCGACCTTACGATGGAAGACGCCTTCATTTCCCTGGTGCGACAGCAAGTTTCGGAGGTGCCGGCATGAATGCCGCCTTTTCCTTCCGCCGCTTGCGCGCCCTGTGCCGGAAAGAGGCCTGGCAGATTCTGCGCGACCCCAGCAGCAATCTCATCGCCTTCGTGCTGCCGGTGGTGATGCTGTTCATTTTCGGCTACGGCATGAATCTCGACTCGACGGTCGTGGACCTTGGCCTGGTGCTGGAAGACAAGAGCCCGGAGGCCCGCCGTTTCGCGGACAGTCTCCAAGGCTCGCCATACTTTGCGGTCCGCACGGCCGGCGCGCGAGCGGAAATCGAGCAGGACCTCACCGACGGCCGGGTGCGGGGCTTTGTCGTCGTGCCGGTGGATTTCGCCGAGAAGCTGAAACGGCCGGGCGCCACCGCGCCGCTGCTGGTGGTGGCCGATGGGTCAGAGCCCAACACCGCAAACTTCGTGCAGAGCTACGTGGCCGGCGCGTGGAACGGGTGGATGCAGCAGCGCGCTTCCGAGCGCGGGGAGACTCCGCCGGCCCGCATCAACCTCGAGCCGCGCTTCTGGTTCAACCCGGCCGCTCAGAGCCGGAACTTTCTGATCCCGGGCTCGATCACCATCATCATGACGGTCATTGGGGCGTTGCTGACCTCGCTGGTCGTGGCACGCGAATGGGAACGCGGCACGATGGAAGCGCTGCTGGCCTCGCCGGTCACAAGGGCTGAATTGCTCCTGAGCAAGGTGCTGCCCTACTACGCGCTGGGGATTGTCTCGCTGTTTCTGTGCGTGGGGGTGGCGGTCTTCATCATGGACGTGCCGTTTCGCGGGTCTCTGCTTGTGCTGTGGGGGATCGGCTCGCTGTTTCTGGCCAGCAGCCTGGGATTGGGGCTGCTGCTCTCCACCACTCTGCGCAACCAGTTCAACGCCGCCCAGGCCGCGCTCAGCGCGGCCTTCCTGCCCGCTGTCATGCTGTCGGGGTTCCTTTTCGAGATCCGCAGCATGCCCGCCGTCATGCAAGCCATCACCTGCCTGGTGCCGGCGAGGTATTTTGTCACCGCCATGCAGACGCTTTTCCAGGCAGGCAACATCTGGCCGGTCTTGTTGAGCAGCTCGCTGTTTCTGGCAGCCGCGGGGGCCGTCTTTATCGGCTTGACCGCGCTGAAAACCCGCCGCCGTGTGGAGTGATTATGCTTTGGCGCATCCTCACCCTCGTGATCAAGGAGCTGGAGACGCTGCTGCAGGACCGGCAGAGCCGCATGATTCTGATCGTGCCGGTCTTGCTGCAACTGGCGGTGTTCCCCTTCGCAGCCACCCTCGAGGTAAAGAACAACACGCTTGCGGTGTTTAATGAGGACTCCGGCCGGGAGTCGAGGGAGTTGATGCAGCGTTTCGCACAAGCCCAGGCCTTCACCCGGCTGCTGAGCCTCCACAGCGAAGCCGATGTGCGCCGCGCCATAGACAACCAGCAGGCGTTGATCGTTCTGCGGTTCCCGCCGGACTTCTCGCGCGATGCCGCCGCGGGCCGCTCTCCGAAAATGCAGGCCCTTCTGGATGGCCGCCGCTCTAACAGCGGTCAAATCGCCCTCAGCTACGTGCAGCAGATCGTTGCTGACTACACCAGCGAGAGGCTGGCGTCGCAACGCAAGACCCCGCCGTCAGCGCTGGTGGTGCGCCACTGGTTCAATCCCAACCTCGATTACAAGTGGCATATTCTGCCCTCCCTGGTCGCGATCATAACGTCCATCAACGCGCTCATTGTCACGGCGCTCTCGGTTGCGCGCGAGCGCGAGCAGGGGACGCTGGACCAGCTCCTCGTCTCGCCGCTGACCCCGGGGATGATCATGGTCGGCAAGATCATCCCGGCCATCCTGGTGGGCATCGCGCAGGGGACCGTTGTCCTGCTGGGCGCCATCTTTGTCTATCGCATCCCGTTTGCGGGGTCGTTTCTGCCGCTTTACGGCAGCATGATCTTCTACAGCCTGGCGCTGGCTGGGTTCGGGCTGCTCATTTCGTCAGTCTGCGCAACGCAGCAGCAGGCATTCCTGGGGGTTTTCAGCTTCCTGATGCCTGCCGTCCTGCTGTCGGGCTACGCCACGCCAATTGATAATATGCCGGCGTGGCTGCGCTACGCTGACTGGATCAACCCCATGCGCCATTTCATCGTGATAGTGAAGGGCCTGTTTCTTAAAGACCTTGGCCACGTGGCGCTGCTTCAGAGCCTGTATCCGCTCCTGATCATTGCCATCGGAACACTGGGCGCGGCGAGTTGGTTTTTTCGCAGGCGCCTGGCGTGACCCCCAATTGCCATGAACAATCACTGCCTTTCGGAGAAGCTCCTATGAAAACGAAGATCCTGGTCCCCGCTGCGTTGGCGGTCCTGGTCGCGGGATGCACCGTTGGACCCAACTACCAGCAGCCGGCCGTCAACATGCCCGCCCAATGGGGCGGGCCGCTCAGCGGCGGCGCCACCAGCCCGGGCGAGCAGGTCCACGAATGGTGGAAGAGTTTCAACGATCCCGCGCTGGATTTGCTCATCGCGCGGGCAGTCCACACCAACCTCGACCTCCGGATCGCCGGGGCCCGCGTCCGCCAGGCCCGCGCGCAGCAGGATCTCGCCGGCGCAGCCCATTGGCCGACAGTCAACGCCAGCGGCTCCTACGCGCGGCAGAAGCAAAGCGAGAACCAGCCGATCATCGGCTCGCTCGACGTGCCTTCCAGCGTCCCCTTCGAGAACCATGTTTACCAGGCAGGATTCGATGCGGCGTGGGAGATAGATCTGTTCGGCGGAAAACGGCGCGCGGTCCAGGCGGCTTCCGCCGAGTTGGCCGCCGTGGAGTATGGCCGCCGTGATGTGCTGGTGACGGTGCTCTCCGAGGTGGCGCGGAATTACGTGCTGACCCGGGGCGCGCAGCGGGAACTGGCCATCCTCCAGAACCAGATCAAAGCGCAGACGGAGACCGTGAGCATTATGCGGAGCCGCGTGGAGCATGGCGCCTCCGCGGAGCTGGACCTGCAGCGCGCGCTTGCCCTGCTGGCGACCATTCAGGCGCAGGTGCCCGGAATTGAAACCGCCATGGAGTCTGCGATTCATCGGCTTGGCGTTCTCCTTGCCCAGCCCCCCGATGCCTTGCGAGAAGAACTGGCTGCCACGGCCCCCGTTCCGGCGCCGCCGCCCGAGGTTCCGGTTGGATTGCCCTCCGACCTGCTCCTCCGCCGACCCGATGTGCGGTGGGCGGAGCGCCGCCTCGCCGCCGAGACAGCCCGCGTCGGCCAGGTGAAAGCGGAGCTGTTCCCGAAGTTCTTTCTCACCGGGTCGGCCGGCCTGGCGAGCGTCAGCACTGGCGATTTCTTTTCTCCGGGCAGCCGCATGTGGTCCATTGGCCCGACCGTGCAGTGGCGGGTGTTCGACGCCGGACGGGTCCGCGCCGGCATCCGGGCCCAGGCCGCCGTCCAGGATCAAGCGTCGCTGACATATGAGCAGATCGTCCTGATGTCATTGGAGGACGTCGAGAACGCGTTAGTGGCCTATGCCAAAGAGCAGGAGCATCGCCGGTTGCTGGAGCGGGCGGTGATAGCCAACCAGGAGGCGGCGGAACTCGCCGATCAGCTCTACGTCAAGGGACTCGGCAACTACCTCAACCTCCTCGACGCGCAGCGCGCGCTTTACGTGTCCCAGGACGCTTTGGTGCGGAGTGAGGTTGCCGTAACCTTGAACCTGGTTGCGCTCTATAAGGCGCTCGGCGGCGGGTGGGAGGCGAATACGCCCCACGATCTTGCTGCTACGGAAACCGGCAAGGCTCAAACCGCCCCAGAGCGCGTTCGCCGCTGAGTCGCGTCAAGGGGGGTGCGGACTTGCCTGCTCGACCGCAGCGCGTATGCATGAAGGCGCGCGATAACAGCATCCGGTGAAGACCTGGTGCTTGATTGCAGAGATAAGCGATATCGCCGCGTGAGGGCACGCGGCCTACAGCAGGTTTGTAGGCCGCGTGCCCTCACGCGGCGACCCATGTGTCGGCTATTGGTGCAACCAAGCACTAGCCCTCTCCCGGGCCCCTGTGCGAAGTCCATTTGGAAGCGCACAAACGCAGGAATAATCCGTGAGGTTGCCCATGCAATTCTGTATATGTTGGGACGTGATGCAGATGCAATACCGATTCCTATGAAAGCCAATTGTTGCCTTTCCGTTCTGCCCTTGCTGGCCGCATGTTTAGCCACCGCAGCTCCGGCCTCGATGAGCCAGGCCGGGACCACCGAAACGCCTGCTCAACGAGACGCCCGCATGGCATGGTGGCGCGAGGCGCGCTTTGGCATGTTTGTCCATTGGGGGCTCTATTCGGGCCTGGCGGGAACCTGGGAGGGCAAAGCGGTCGGCACCAGCGGAGGCATGGAGTGGATTCAGGACCGGGTCAAAGCCGATACGGACACCTACGCCAAAGCCGCCCTGCCGCTGTTTCAACCGCGGGCCGGCTTTGCCCGCGAATGGGCGCGCCTGGCCAAACAGGCGGGCTGCCGCTACCTCGTTTTCACCACCAAACACCACGAAGGCTTTGCCCTGCACAATTCCAGGGCCGGCGACTTCAATGCCGGGGCCGTGCTGGGTCGGGACCTGGTGGGGGAAATCGTCAAAGCAACCCGCGCCGAGGGGTTGCGGGTGGGGTTCTACCATTCGGTGATTGACTGGCACCACGACCAATACGCATACGCCCTGTCGCAGCAGCTTCCTCATCCGCTCAAGGGGCAGCCGTATCCCAACGGTCAGCGGGACCATGCCAGTTACCTGGCTTACTTGCGGCAGCAGGTCAATGAACTGGCTTCCAACTACCCGGTGGACATCTTTTGGTGGGATTACAGCTCCCAGGATTTCCAGGGGGACGAGGCATGGCGCGCCACCGAACTCATGCAACTGGTGCGGTCCAAACGCCCGAAGGTCATCATGAACAACCGGCTCTACCGCAGCCGCGAAGCCGGCTGGGCCAGCATGGGCACCCAGGGTTACCTGCCGCAGCTCGACCCCAAATACGGTGACTTTATCACCCCCGAACAGCATATCCCCGATACCGGCATGCCGGGCGTGGACTGGGAAACCTGCATGACCCTCAATACCACCTGGGGCTACAGCAAACACGACCATGCCTGGAAATCCGAGCAGACCCTGATTCGCAACCTGGTGGATATCGCCAGCAAGGGCGGAAACTACCTGCTCAACATCGGTCCCAAAGCTGACGGCACCGTGCCCGAGGAAAGCGTCACATCCATGCGGGCGATCGGCAGGTGGATGAAAGCAAACGGGGAATCCATCTATGGCACCACGGCAAGTCCCTTCGGAAAGCTCACCTGGGGCCGCTGCACACAAAAGAGACTTTCCGACAAGAAAACCCGCCTGTATTTGCACGTTTTCGATTGGCCCCGGGATGGCAGGCTGGTCGTGCCCGGCCTTCCCGACAAACCGCTGATGGCCCGGCTCCTTGCCGAGGGCCGGAAGTTAGGCATCGAGGACACCGGGCATGAGCTGATCATCAACGTGCCCCCGGCCGCTCCCGACCCGACAGCCACCGTGGTGGTGCTGGACGTGCGAGGAACCTGGCCCCGCTGACTCTCTTTGGCAGGCATGGACCATTGCCGCAGTGGCAGACGGCTGCCACCGTAGCCTCCCCATCCTTCCTCCGTTGCTCCTCCGTTCCTCCTCCGTTCCTCCTCCGACCGGCGGTCGGAGGTGGAACGGAGGAGCAACGGAGGAGCAACGGAGGAGTCAGCGGGGTGCTGTGGGGAAGCTGAGGGCTTGCGGACTTCGGGTGCTCGTCCAATATTCTGGCGCACATGAAGCTCATGACGTTCTTATCTTCAAAGGAAGCTGGGATGAAGAGAACCTGGCTGGCAAGCGTGGTTCTGTTGCTGCTTGGGGCCGCCGCGTTGGTCGCGCCCGCGTATGCGGACAAACTGGAGGATGGTTTCCGCAACCCGCCGCCCGAGGCCGCCCCGTGGACCTACTGGTTTTGGATCAACGGCAACATCACCAAAGCCGGGATCACGGCGGACCTGGAGGCGCTGGCGCAGTCCGGCATCAAGGGCGTGCTGATCATGGAGGTTGCCAACCTCAGAACGATGGCTCCGAATGGCCCGTATCCCTTCGGCAGCCCCGAATGGCGCGAGCTCTTTAAGTTCGCCGTCGCTGAGGCCGGGCGCCTCGGCATCGAGGTCAACATGAACAACGACGCCGGCTGGTGCGGCAGCGGCGGTCCCTGGAATACCCCGGAGCATTCCATGCAGAAAGTTGTCGGCAGCAGCACGACGGTCAAGGGGCCCGCCCGTTTCGAGGGGAAGCTCCCTCAGCCCAAGTTAGCCGGCGCGGAGCCGGCGCAGGTCGCGCCTGCCGAGGGCAAGAAGCAACCGGCCGCAAAGTCCGCCAGGGCGCGTAAGAAGGCCAAGAGACCCCCCGCACCCGCGCCCGCCAATCTCAGCCCGGCCGCCCTGGCCGCGGCAAAATACTATCGCGACCTCAGGGTGCTGGCCTACCCGGCCATCCGGAAAGGCACCGCCATCGCTCCGGACTCGATCCTCGACCTGAGCGAGAAGATGGACGCGACCGGCAAGCTTAGCTGGGACGCCCCGGCCGGCGAGTGGGTGGTCATGCGCATCGGGCATGTCTCGACCGGAGTAGAGAACCGTCCCGCGCCGGAGGCCGGCAAGGGGCTGGAGTGCGACAAGTTCAGCGCCGAGGCCATCAAGCGCCACTTCGACGCGCTGATCGGCATGTTGGCTGACGACGTCGGCCCGGCCGCGGGCAAGGTGCTCACCTACACGCATATTGACAGTTGGGAGGTCCATTGGCAGGACTGGACCCCGCGCATGGCCCAGGAGTTCAAGCAACGCCGCGGTTACGACATCATCCCCTGGCTGATCACCCTGGCCGGCGGGCCGGGGCTCGGCGATGCGGAGCAAACCGCGCGGTTCCTGCGCGACGCCAAACGCACGCAATCGGAGTTGCTCGACGCCAACTACGCCGGCGCCTTGCGCAAGCTCGCCAACGCCCGCGGCCTCAAACTCTCGATCGAGGCCTATGGCCCCAGTTCACGCGGCATCAATCCCCTGACCTATGGCGCGGAGGCCGACATGCCAATGGCCGAGTTCTGGATCATGCGCTGGAATGCCTGGCACCTTAACTCCGCCCGGATCGTCTCCTCGATGGTTCACGGGCTGGGCAAACCCTTCCTGGGCGCCGAGAGCCTGACCTCGAGCGGTGAGAACGACCCGTTCACCGAGCACCCCTACTCGGTCAAGAATATGACCGACTGGGGCCTCTGCCAGGGCGTCAACCGCTTCATCTTCCACCGCACCGCCCTCAATCCATGGGTGGACAAGTGGCCGGGCATGACCTTCGGTCCCTACGGCTTCCACGTTGACCGGACGCAGACCTGGTGGAAGCAGGGCAAAGCCTACATGGATTACCTGGCCCGCTGCCAGAGCCTCTTGCAGCAGGGCCACTTTGTCGCCGACTTCTGCCGGCTCCTGCCCGACGGCGAGAACTACGGCGGCAGCCCAATGATGGAAACGCTGCCAGCCCAATACGACGCCGCTCCGGCGGGTTACAATTACGACTACATCTCGGACAAGCTGACCATCGAGAGCCTGAGCGTGAAGAACGGGAGGCTGGTGTTGCCCTCGGGGATGAGCTACCGGGTCATGCAACTGCCCAACTACCAGGCCATGACGCCGGAGTTGCTCGCCAGGGTGCGCGACCTGGTCAAGGCCGGCGCCGTCGTGGTCGGACCTCCGCCGCGCCGCTCGCCGAGCCTGATGAACTACCCCGCCTGCGACACTCAAGTGAAAGAAATGGCCGCCGAGCTTTGGGGCGACTGCGACGGCAACGCAGTCCAACAACACGTGCTGGGCGCTGGCCGCGTCATCTGGGGCCGGCCTCTCGATCAGGTGCTCAAGGACCTGGCCGGAGCCGAGGATTTCGGCTTCACACTGAATCAACCCTACGACCCCGCCGCGGCCATTCCACCGAGCTTTGGCCCGAACCGCCCGGCACAGTCGGTCGGGGCCGAAGGCAAAGGACCCGGCCCGGCGCAGCAAAAGCAGATGCCCACCGACGGCATAAACTGGATACACCGCCGCATCAATGGCGCCGAGGTGTACTTCATAGCCAGCGCGCAATATCGGCCCGTCGAGGCCCAATGCGCCTTCCGCGCAACAGGAATGGTCCCCGAATTATGGGACCCGGCCGACGGAACCATTCGCGCGCTGCCCGAATACCGCCAGGAAGGAGTCCGCACGATCGTTCCGCTGCGCTTCGACCCGGCCGGCTCCATGTTCGTGGTGTTCCGCAAGACGGAGAAGGACAGCTCAACTGCGCAAGCCGCTTCTCCCTCTCCTCCTCGGGAGGAGAGGGCCGGGGAGAGGAGGCGGAAGAACTTCCCTGCGTTCAAGCAGGTGATGGAGATTTCGGGACCCTGGGAAGTCGCGTTCGATCCGAAGTGGGGCGGCCCGGAGAAGGCCTCCTTCCAAACGCTGGAGGATTGGACCAGGCGCAGCGAGGAAGGGATCAAGTTCTACTCCGGCACCGCCGTTTACCGAAAGTCCTTTACCGTGGACCAGGCCGCGCTCCGCGATCCAGGCTCGGCCATGTACCTTGACCTCGGTGACGTGCGCGAGATCGCCGAGTTTACCCTCAACGGCAAGCACCTGGGTGTGCTGTGGAAGCCGCCGTTCCAGGTGGACGTGCGCGCGGCGCTGCGGCCCGGAGCCAACAAGCTGGAAGTCCGGGTGACCAACCTCTGGCCCAACCGCATGATCGGCGACGAACAATACCCCGACGATTGCACCCCGGACGGCAGTTGGCGCCTGGGCAAAATCCCGGCCTGGCCCGACTGGCTGCTCAAAAACCAGCCGCGGCCCGAGCCTCGGCGCCTGACGTTTTCGACGACCAAGTACTTTACCAAAGATGCGCCGCTGATTCCCTCGGGCCTGCTGGGGCCGGTCCGCTTGCAGGCCGAAGTGGTCGAGTAGGACTGCGAGGTGGCCAGCCCGGCCCGAGGGCCGGAGGCTTGGCGCGGATGGCGTTGATGGCCATCATGAGGAAGGTGCCGGAACCACAGGTGGGGTGTGCTTGGTAGAGGGCCTTGACGGTACGCTGGGTGCGGACGTTGTCGGCGGAGAAGTCCTCGGCCAGATACTCCGGGAGCAGGGCGATGTCCGAACTGAGGGCAAAGAAGTAGTCCAGGAACCTGCGGCAGGTCTGTTCGTTGACGGGGACGGGGTCTTTGACGTTCCAGTCGTGGCCGGGCTTGGTGGCGAAGATGAAGTAGCGTCCGTCAGTACAGCAGCCCGCCACGCGACCGGGGGCCTGGCGATTTCGGAACCAGAAGGTTTCGACGTAGCCCTTGAGTTGGGCGATGGCTTTGGAGTTGGCGGTGGTGTTGTTGGTCTGGCTGAGCAGTGCCGGCTATTTCCACTCGACGATGAAGCGGTTGTAGATGGTGTCCGCGCGGCCGGAGGTGCCGAGGGTGACTTCGGTGTGTGGGGCCATTTCGATGCCCTCGGCGTTGGCGAGTTCGATCAGGTGCTTTTCGACAACCTCACGGAAGGGTTTTTCGAGGACGCCGTCTTTTGAGGCTTTTTTGAAGACGGCGGCGAGGTCGCGGGCTCTGGTGTCCATGGCGGTGGTGGTTCAGGGTGTGGGGTTGGTGAGGTGTTGGGAGCGGGCTTGGTGGATTGAGAAACCGGAGTGTGTCCTGGAGAACAGGCAAAGGCGCAACCGTAGTGCTGAAAGCGTAGCGTCCATGACGTTAAGTCGAGCAAGGATGCAATGAAGCGCGAGAAGTGGAACGGGGAGAATCAGGAGGCGGGGTGCCGGGGGCATCTCTGGACTGCCGCCGCCTTCCAGCAGGCTGACTCTGCAGTGTCTCGATTCCGCCTGCTGTCCCGTACTGAGGCACAGGTACACAATGGAGGGTCGGCCGGGATGCCATCCGAGATTGAGGCGAAGACATTGGGATTCCGTGGATTCCGCGCGACACGCGGAATCGTGCGGCGGGCGGTTCTTGAGACCCATCGGCGTGTGCTGGGGAGTGGCTCCCTACTTGCTCGGAAGAGCGATCCGTGGCCTGTGGAATCGCGCATTTCACCTGGCAATGGGCTGATGGGTCATTGGTCATGCGCAGCGCGTCCAACGGATTATCGAGGCCGATGCGCCCCTGGCGCCGAAGCAGCAAACGCAGGTTTCGCTTGTGTTCTTGCGGTGGCGCGGTATGCTCGAAGCTGAGTGGTGAGATTGAAGAAGTGAATAACATCCATACACGTCATGATCCCTAGAAAGGTGGAACCTCCTATGAAAGAACTCTACGAGCTAGTATCGGCTCTCCAACTCCGCAAAATCAACGGCTTAAGGGGAAAGGCGACTCCGGTGTCTGCGCGCCGAGGGCCGGTTCTGAGGAGCAGAACCTTCGGCGGGGTGTGTGCGGCGGGATTGAGCATGCTGATGGTTGTGTTGCTGGCGGGTTGCCAGGGGCCGGGGCGGACGCAATCTGCTGATTTCTCGAAAGTTGCTGCTCCAGGAACAGAGGTTGCGCCCGACGGTTCGCAGGCCGCAGCCCCGCAAATGGAGTCCTTGACTCTTCGGGAAGGGGATACGGTGCGAATCACATTTCCCGGATCGCCGAACCTGAACACGACTCAACAGATTCGTCGCGACGGCAAGCTCTCGCTGCCGCTGGTTGGCGAATGCAAAGCCGCCGGGTTGAGCCCAAAGGACCTGGAGAAGTCATTGGCCGAACTCTATGCGCCACAGTTGGTTACCAAAGAGGTGAATGTTGTTTTGGAGTCGTCGGCTTACTTTGTGTTCGTGACAGGGGCGGTTGCGCGGCCGGGGCGAATTGTGTTTGATCGCCCCATCACGGTCCTGGAAGCCGTGATTGACGCGGGGGTGGATTATTCGAAAGCGAATCTCAAGGACGTAACCGTCATCCGGCGCAAGGGCGAGCGTGAGGAGCAGTACCATCTGAATCTGAAGCGGCAATTGCAGGGGCGCGGGGGCGAGTTGTTCTACCTGCAGCCCTCTGACATCGTGTTCGTGCGAGAGCGGCTCACATGGTTCTAAGCCGCGGGGTGGCACTCTGGCTGCTACCCCGTTGCTATGCATCTGACTCTTGGTTGGGATGGGCTTCGTCGGCACGGTTCAAGACCGGGCTGCGGCCAGGAATCTGCGGTGCGGATATCGTTGAGTTTGTTGGAGATACCGCACCTTTCTGCGTTTTCCGTACATCTACGGTCGCATCGTCCGTGAAGGTTCCCCGCGCGGGCTGTTGACCCCTCAACGACACAATGGGAAGATGGTTACCAGCCAAAAGTGTTGGCTGTGGCATGATGAGTAGAGCCGAACTTAATCTCAACAGCATCAGTATGCCGGCAAGCGCCCGGGCGCCATCCGGGGCGCTTGGCGTGGATGGTGGGTCTGCCGCAGCAGTGCTGGAGTGGTATTGTGCGAAAACCAAGCCCAAGCAGGACCACATCGCGGCGGCCAGGCTGCGGCAACACCTGGGGTTGGAGGTTTTCAGCCCAAGACTGCGTTCGGAGCAAACCACGATCCGCGGGGTAGTCAAGCACATCACCGAGCCAGTATTCCCGGGCTACGTTTTTGTGCGTTGCTCCCTGGACGATCATATTGGGCAGATTCGTCACACTCCAGGCATCAGCGGGCTGGTGAGTTTCGGCGATCGGATTCCGCCGGTGCCGGCAGAGGTTCTCGAGGACTTGCGGAGGTGTTTTGGGGCCGAGGAACTTCTGAATTTGAGGAAGGATCCTCTCCCGGGAGATGAAGTAACCGTGGCGGGGGGGGCTTTTCTGGGGATGCAGGCGGTCGTGCTGCGGTCCTGGCCCGCGAAGCGCCGGGTGCAGATATTGCTCGAAGTGCTTGGGCGCCTGACGCCCGTGGAAGTGGACCGGCGCCTATTGAACGTTCACCGCAGTTCCGTGGCGGAATGGCTGCCGGAGTTGGCGGTTGCGTAGTTTGCCTGGAATTCGCAGATGCGGAGTCTGGACTTAGCGGCCCGTGGGCAAGCCCGTCAGGGGCTTGTCCGCAGATTGGTTATCGTGAAATGGCGAAAGCAAGCCTCCGGAGGGTTCCGGGGGCCGGTTGAAAGGTGGCGCAGATCAACTGCGAAACACCAAGTGCGGAGCTTTACTCGCGTCCTGAGGGGGGCTCTAGCTTGGGATAAGGCCGGCCAATGAGTGCGAGTTTGGGACGACTTGTTTCTCCTGCCCGGCAGGTTTTCCGGTTCGAGCCGCAGGGCGCTGTAGCGGATTCTCCTGCGCGGGGGGCATCGCAGGGTCAGGGTAAGCCTGTGCAACGGTTGAGCCCCATTACGGATGAGGAGTGGGATAGCAGACTTGCCGGACGCGCCGATTGTTCCTTCTTCCATGGAAAGCCCTGGGCGGCGGTGCTGGCGCAGACCTACGGGTACGAGCCGCACTACTTTGCGGTGCGCGCCGGGGAAACCCTGGATGCGCTGCTGCCGGTGATGGAGGTTGATAGCTGGTTGACGGGCCGCAGAGGCATTTCCCTCCCCTTCACAGATTACTGCGATCCGCTGGCGGGCAGTCTCTCGGCCTTCCAGCAACTCTTTGATGAAGCAGTCGTGTACGGACGCAACCGGCGTTGGAAGTATTTGGAATTGCGGGGTGGACAACAGTTTCTGGCTTCTGCAATGCCGTCTCATCGGTTTTATGGTCACGAACTTGCGTTGATGGAGGATGAGAAGGTACTGTTCGCGGCCCTAAGCCCCGCAGTGCGGCGCGCTGTGCGCAAGGCCGAAAGAGAAGGGGTCAGGGTTGAGTTTCTGAATGATGCGAGGGGAATCAGTCAATTCTACGCGCTGCACTGCAGGACGCGTCGTAAACACGGGTTGCCGCCACAACCGTTTCGGTTCTTCCAGAATGTGCAGAAGCACATCCTGGCTCGGGGGGGCGGCATTATTGTGCTTGCTCAAGCCGGCGCGAGGAGCGTCGCGGGCAGCATCTTTTTTCAGCTCGGGCAACAGGCGATCTACAAGTTCGGGGCTTCGGACGAAAGGACGCTCGAGCTCCGCGGAAACGATCTGGTGATGTGGGAAGGCATCAAGTATTTCGCCACCAGAGGTTGTCGAAAGCTGCATTTGGGCCGAACCTCTGCGGTCAACGAGGGGTTGCACCGGTTCAAACTGGGCTGGGGTGCGCGTGAGTGCACGATCAATTACTTCAAGTATGACCTGCGGAAGAGCGCGTTTGTGCCGGGGCGTGATGAGGCCTTGGGCTGGCACAACAAGGTCTTTGCGGCTTTACCCTTGAGTCTGTCGCGGTTTCTCGGAACCCTCTTATATCGTCATGTCGCCTAGAACCCTGATTTCCCCGACCGACTGGCCGCTTGGGAAAGAACCTCTGCCCAATGACCCCTTGAAAGGACACACGATAACCTATGCAAACTCCTGATCGGCAGCATCATTCGTCCGGGCTGGGCCTGGCGGATATTTACTACGTCATCTTTCGGCACAAGTGGAAGATCTTATGCCTTACCGTCGCAGGCCTGCTGGCGGCAGCCGCGGTTTATTTCATGATCCCCCCCTTGTATGTCTCCGAGGCCAAGCTGTTCATCCGCTATGTGGTCGAGTCGAGCATGCCCAGTGGAATTGCCGGCGACCCCCAGATCAAGAACCCGGACCCGCGGGGGGATAACATCATCAATTCGGAAGTTGAGGTGCTCCAGAGCCTCGACTTGGCGACTCAGGTGGTTGAAGCGGTTGGCGCGGGGAAGATCCTTGGATCGGGCGTTACCCACACCAACAAGTATCTCGCCGCGGCGACGCTGCAGAAGAACCTGAAGGTTGAAGTTCCCCGCCGCAGCAACGTCTTGCGAATTGCGTTTCAGAATCCCAACCGGGAGACCGTCCAGCCGGTTTTGGAGCAGATCATTGAGGCCTATCTCCGCAAGCACGTTCAAATCCACCGGAGTATCGGCGGCTTTGACGACGTGTTAACGCAGCAGACCGATGCGCTGCGCGCACAGTTGGCGCAGACCGAGCAGGATTTGCGAAAAGCGAAGACCAACGTTGGCGTTGTCTCGATCGAGGATTCGAGAAAGTCATACAGCGAGGCGCTCGCTCAAGTCCGGCAGGAGTTGTTCAACACCCAGGCTGAGTTGGCGCAGCAACAAGCGGTGTATGAGGAGCATCTGAAGCTGCTGCCGAAGAAACCGGAAACCCCAACCGCACAGCCGGAAGCTGACGTCCCCCTCGAAAAGATAGAGGAGTACCGGGGCGTCGCCGCGCGCCTCGATTCTTTTCGCAAGCAGGAGCAGGGGCTGCTTACCCAGTACACCGAGGAGAATGCGATGGTGCGCGGCATTCGCGAGCAGATAGCTGCGCTGGAAAAGAGCCGGCTGAAGCTCGAAACGGATTATCCGAAACTGGCGAAGCTTCAGCTTCCTTCCTCCAAACCCACAGCGTCGGACGCTGAGGTTCTGGTCGAGCGTGTGCGCATCTCGATCGCGGCGCTGCAAACGAAGATCAAAGTCCTCAACTCGCAGATGGAACAGTTGACCACCGAGGCCAAAGCGGTTAACGAGCTCGAACCAGCGATCACCGAGCTGCAGAGGAAGAAAGAGCTCGAGGAAGCCAAGTATCGGCACTTTTCCACCAGCCTGGAGCAGGCTCGTTTTGACCAGACTTTGAGTGCCGGGAGAATGGCCAACATTGGTGTTGCCCAGGCGCCAAGCCCGGCGTTTCGGGAATCGAGGCAACTGGTCCAGACTCTGAGTCTGTGCGCCATTGGCGGACTGGTCGCAGGCTTCGCGCTGGCGTTTCTGATCGAACTCGGCCTTGATCGGACCGTCCGGCGCCCCATCCAAGTCGAAAACCGGTTGCATCTGCCGCTCTTCCTGACCATTCCCAAAATGCGTCGAAACGGTCGCCTTCCGTTGCCGGCACCGCCAGGGCAGGGGGCCGCCCAGTTGGAAAGCGGCAACGCTGGAGTGGAGCCGGAAACAGGCAAGAAATCCGAAGTGGTGCCGTTCCATGCGAACGGCCTGGCTACTTATTATGAAGCCCTGCGCGATCGTCTGGTGACATTCTTTGAAGTTCGGAATCTCACCCACAAACCCAAGATGATAGCCGTAACGGGTTGCGCGAAGGGCGTTGGGGTCACTACGATCGCCACCGGCCTGGCGGCCAGTTTATCGGAGACTGGAGATGGGAACGTGTTGCTCGTGGATATGACTTCCGGGCAGGGGGCGGCACACCCCTTCTTCAAAGGGAAGCCGGGGCTTGGTCTCGCTGACGCGCTTGGCAGTGAGACCCGCGACAATGCCCTTGTGCAGGAGAATCTTTACGCCGTCGCAGAAGGCGGGAATAGCGGTCTCTTGCCGCGTGTTTTGCCCCGGCGCTTCAGCAGCCTCGTGCCCAAGCTCAAGGCCAGCGACTACGACTACATCATTTTCGACATGCCGCCGGTTAGCCAGATTAGTGTTACCCCCCGGCTTGCGGGTTTCATGGATAAGGTGCTGCTGGTCCTCGAGTCCGAAAAGACTCAATGTGACGCTGCAAAGCGTGCCGCGGCCATGCTCGCCGAATCCAAAGCGACCGTTAGCGCGGTGCTGAACAAAAACCGGCGTTACGTGCCGCAGCGACTTCAGCAGGACGTCTGAGCGCCTGCCCCGGCTTCAAGCCGAGGGCCTGGAGTTCATGACTCGAGTTCACACTCAACATTGTTGCCCCTCGCAGTTTCGACTCTGATCATGTCCGTCGCGGACACCTGGTAGCTCGAAGATGCTCCGTAACCGCCTATACTACTCAATCAAGCCGCTATTACCGTCGTCTTTCCGGTTCGCTATTCGGCGGTGGTTTGCGCTTCGGAAGCGGCGGCGGGTGGAAACCACCTGGCCAATTGCGCCAGGGTCCGAGATGCCCCCCAAAGGGTGGTCGGGTTGGCCGGATGGCAAACGATTCGCTTTGGTCCTTACCCACGACGTCGAGGGCCAGTCGGGTCTGGACAAGGTGACTCGTCTGATGGAGCTCGAAATCCAATTGGGTTTTCGTTCCGCCTTTAACCTGATTCCTGAAGGACAATATCGGAGTCCCCGCGAGTTGCGCCAGCACATAAAATCCAAGGGGTTCGAGGTTGGCATTCACGACCTGTATCATGACGGCAAGTTGTTTCTTACCCGGAGGGAGTTCAGCCGGCGTGCCGTTCAGATCAACCGCTATCTTAAAGACTGGGGCGTGAATGGTTTTCGTTCCGGTTTCATGCTGCATAACCTTGATTGGATCCACGACCTGAACGTCGCCTATGACGCCTCCACGTTCGACACAGACCCTTTCGAGCCCCAACCGTATGGTCAAGAGACCATTTTCCCATTTTGGGTTTCCGCTTCAGTCAATGGTTCTCAAGGTTCAGGCAATGGCGCCCATCCCCCCCTAACGGGCCGTGGCTACGTCGAACTTCCATACACCCTCCCTCAGGATTCCACCCTGTTTCTCCTCCTGGGCGAGCGCCACCCCGATATCTGGTTCCAGAAACTCGACTGGATCGTCCGCCACGGAGGCATGGCACTCGTCAATGTTCATCCGGATTACGCCCGGTTCGACGGCGATCCGGATCTGCCTCGCAGCTACCCGGTGGGCCTCTATACCCGCTTTCTGGAATATGTCCTCCAGCGCTATGGCCATTCCTTCTGGCAGCCGTTGCCCGGCGAGCTTGCGTCCTTCATTGCGCGGCAGAAGACGGCGCGTGTTTCGAGGGGGCGGCGCATCTGCATGGTTACGCATTCATTCTACGGAACCGATGCCCGGGTCGCGCGCTATGCCGAAGCTTTGGCCGAACGTGGGGATCAGGTAGATGTCCTGGCGCTGCAGGCCTCGCGGACATCGCCAACTATCGAAAGGGTAGGCCGTGTCAACCTGGTCCGCCTGCAGTCTCGCTTCGGCAAGTCAGAGAAGAGGCGGCTTTCGTATCTAATTCCGGTGCTGCGCTTTCTGGTCTTGTCGGCGTTCTGGATTACCCGCCAACATGCCCGCAAGCCCTACGACTTGCTCCATATCCACAACGTGCCGGATTTCCTTGTCTTCGCAGGATGGTATCCAAGGCTGACTGGCGCCAGGATCATTCTAGACATTCATGACATCGTCCCCGAATTCTACGCGAGCAAGTTCAACCAGGGGCAGGAATCTTACGGTGTCAGCTTGCTGAAGCGGCTGGAGCGCGCGTCCGCCCGTTTCGCCCATCATGTCATCATCGCCAACCATCTCTGGCACGGGAAATACTCATCGCGCACAGGGACGAAGAACAAGTGCTCCGTGTTCATCAACAACGTTGACACTACGGTCTTTCGTCCCTTTCCGCGCCACCGCCGGGACGGCAAATTCCAAGTGATCTTTCCAGGGGGCTTGCAGTGGCACCAGGGCCTGGACGTCGCGATCCGTGCTTTTCAGAAAGTCTCCGCCCAACTCCCCCACGCCGAGTTTCACATTTACGGCGATGGCAATATGAAATCCGCCTGGATAGCGCTCGCCAAAGAACTGGGTCTGGAGCAGAAAGTCCTGTTCTTCCAACCGCTCCCGCTGCGGGAGATCGCCGAGATCATGGCCAATGCCGATCTCGGGATCGTGCCCAAACGCGCGGACTCCTTCGGTGACGAGGCTTACAGTACCAAGATCATGGAGTTCATGTCCGTCGGGGTCCCAGTCGTGATCTCCAGCACCAGGATCGACCGCTTTTACTTCAACGACACCATCGTGAAGTTCTTCCCCTCGGGTGATCACGAGGCTCTGGCTAACGCTATACTCGAAGTCGCTCAAGACGATTCCCTGCGCCAGCAGTTGGTTGCCAACGGGGCCGAGTACGTCGCTCGAAACAGTTGGGATTGCCGCAAGCACACCTATCTGCGACTGGTGGATTCGCTGATAGCTACCGGCAGGGCAGATGCTGAGTTTTCTTCCCCGTCGGAACCCGCGAGTAAGCAAGCCACTTCCGGCGCACCCAGCAGCGAGAAGGGACAAATGCTGGAAGTTCGCTAAGGCGGCCTCTTTGTTCAGTTCCGATGCGGTGGGATCGGGCCATTACCCTTCACGTTCAGCGTCCACTTGGCAGGTTGACAGGGACTGCGAGGAGGGGGCGCCTGCCGATCCTGATGTATCACAGCATTAGTGACGCACCCGAGCCTCGAGTTTCAGGCTATTACCGAACCAACACGGCTCCCGGGGTCTTCCGTGATCATGTAGGCTTCCTCGCCGAACATGGCTATAGATCTCTCAGCCTTCCCGGGCTCCTGGAGCTTCTTAGAGCCGGGACGCCTTTTCCGGAGAGGTCGGTCTTGCTGACCTTTGATGACGGCTTCTGCAACTTTTACACAGAGGCGTTTCCTGTCCTGCAGCAGCACGGATTTACTGCCGCAGTGTTCCTGGCCACGGCTTTCATCGGCAACAAGCGTCGCGCTTTCGCTCCGGGTTCCCTTGCTCCGGCCTTAAGGGGGCGGACTCCAGCCGCTGGAGCAGAGTGCCTGTCTTGGAACGAGGTTCGCGAAATGCGAAAGGCGGGGATCGATTTCGGCTCCCATACCGTTACCCACCCCAAACTCGTGGAACTGGATTGGCCCCGCATCAGGTCTGAGCTCTCGGACTCCAAGGCCGAAATGGAGCAGCAGCTTGGCGAACCAGTGACCGCGTTCTGCTACCCCTATGCATTCCCCCGCGGCGCCAAGACGTTTGTTGCCGCGTTCAGAGATTTATTGGTGGATGCAGGGTATGCTTGTTGTGCCACCACGGTGCTCGGTCGTGTCTGCGCCGGCGACGATCCTTTCAGCCTGAAACGACTGCCGGCAAATTCGCTGGACGACCTCGCCCTTTTCCAAGCAAAGCTCGACGGCAATTACGATTGGCTCGCCGGGCCGCAGGCTCTGTTCAAGAAGCTAACATCTCGCAATCGAATCAAGGATGGCGTTGCCTGCAGCGACTGCCAGGGCCGGGAGCTTTCGAACTAGGTCTCGGTATGGCCCCGGCTAGCTATGTCATCGTCACCCCGGTGCGGAATGAGGAGGCAAATCTTCCGGCCACAGTTGTTTCCGTCACCAGCCAGACTGTAAGACCTTCCCTCTGGGTGCTCGTAGACGATGGTTCGACGGACGGCACCCCCAAAGTTATTGAGCATGCCAGGAGCCAGCATGGATGGATACGCTCGGTGACCCGCCCTGACCGCGGATTTCGCAAACAAGGTGGCGGGGTAGTCGAGGCCTTCTATGAAGGTTATCGGTTGGTGGAAAACGAGGCGTGGGATTTCCTGGTTAAGCTTGACGGGGACTTGTCTTTTCCGGCCAACTACTTCGAAGGTTGCTTCGAACGGTTCGCTCGGGATCCTCGCTTGGGAATCGGCGGTGGCAGGGTTTACCATCAAATCAACGGAGCTGCGGTTGAAGACTCGCCAGGCGATCCCGCGTTCCACGTGCGCGGCGCCACAAAAATCTACCGTCGCGCTGCCTGGGCCGCCATCGGCAGACTCGTCCCCGCACCTGGGTGGGATACCATTGACGAGTTGAAAGCCAACATGCTTGGCTGGAGAACCTACTCCTTTCGTGAGCTGCGCATCTGCCAACTCAAACCCACCGGGTCCGCTGATGGTTCGTGGAAGAACTGGGTTAAGAACGGCCGGGCCAACTACATCACCGGCTACCATCCCCTTTTCATGCTGCTCAAGTGCTTCAAGAGGGCTTTTGAATCCCCTCACGGCGTGGCTGCCGGGGGCCTTTTGGTTGGTTTCCTCGCCGGCTACCTGAAACGTCTTCCGCAGGTGCCAGACCCAAATCTCATCCGTTATCTCCGTCGCCAGCAACTCAACCGCCTCTTCGGCAGAGAGAGCCTCTGGACGTCTGATCACTAACCACTGATCCCCCGACTACGCCGGCGCTCCGGTACTCCACGTCGAAAATGGGCGATTTTTATCTCGATTTTAGGCCTGCCAGTGCGCGCCACGCGGCAAGGGCTGCCGAGTTGCTGCGATTCACAGAACATAGCCGATCAGTAGTTTTGGATGATCCCCTGTTCTCCGTCGTCGTGACGCTAACTGAGAGGGCCGATCTGTGGGCGCCTTACCGCGCGGCTGATGGCACCACCATTGTTCTTGCCGGACGCGTGGCGATGGACGACTTGGAATGGCTGGGGGGCGAAAAAGTGGCGGGCGATGGCGGTCTGGCATGCAAAGCCCTATACGCAATCTATCGCCAGCGCGGCCTCGCCGCCGTCGAACAACTCGGTGGGAATCGTGTGGTTCTCATTTATGATCCCTTGGCGTGCGCGTTCCACTTGGTCACAGATTGGGCTGGGGCATTTCCTGCATACCAGCTGGACTCTGCCGAGAAGTTCATCTTTTGCTCTCACCCGGATGTCCTGGCCGTATTGACTGGCGAGCAGGCGAGTCTGGACGAGGTCTCGATGACCGAGTTTCTGCTCACCAGCACTGTTACACCTCCATCCACCTACTACCGATGCATCCGCGCCCTCCCGCACGCCACCACCACTGTGATTGACCTGTCCTCGCAGCCACGGTCCAGGATACAGACCTATCGCTACCTCGAAATCTCCCTGGGGTCGCAGCCGGGTCAGGACGAAGACGATCTTGGCGCCGAGCTTGCTGAGGCCATTCGCACTTCCGTGCGCCGCCGCACACAGCGACGCCTCGGGCGCACTGCCGTTGCTCTCAGCGGCGGTCTCGACTCGCGCGCTCTCCTCGCCTGCGTGGAGAATCGTGACCTGGTCTTTGCCTTCTGCTGCTACAACGAGCCAAACCGCGAGCTGGCTTCGGCCCAGGCCATTGCCCGGGCCTTGCAGGTCGCTTTCCATCCCTGGCAGCGTGAGTTCGAATTCTACGGACTCAATGCCGAGGCCGGTACCCGGACCTCCGGTGGCATGGGCACCTTTGCCAACAACCACTTCTTAGGTGTCGTCCGCCGCCTCCGTGCTGAAGGGGCTGATAACCTCCTGACGGGTTGTTATTGTGATTACCTCTTCAAAGGCCTTCCCCTTAACCGCAGGACCCATTGGCTCAGCGGTCGGGAGCAAATCGCTCCGTTCCAACACGAATTCTACTTCAGCCATCAGCGGCGCCCGGGTTTGCTGACCCAACAGGTTCGCGAGCGCCTGGAATCCCGCGTCCCTCTCCAATACCAATCCCAGAACTCGGACGCTGCCATTTTCCAGGTTGAGGTCCATCGGACCTTTCCCCTCTGCTACGAAGGCGACAATCAGCAGCGCCTGGTGCCCCAGCGCGTCACCGGTTGGTACCTGCCAATGGCTGACCGCGCGGTGCTCGATGTCTACCGGAAGATCCCGTCGCGCCTGAAATTGAATCGTTCCGTCTTTACCAAAGCGGTGCGCCGTCTCTGTAATGGCGCTCTCTCTCGCGTGCCTGATGCCAACACGGGCGCGTCGGTGGGCGCCTCCTCCCTCTCTGAAACCCTGCATGGGAATTGGTCTCGTGCCCGGCGCAAGCTCCGCCGCCGCACCAACTCCATTGGGACCGATGGTTCATGGCCGGATTGGTATCGCTACGTCGCGCAGAGCCAGCAGCTTCAGGATCTCTGGAGGCGTCCCAACGCCGCTGCGAGCGACTTTTTCCGGCGTGTCCTGAGTCCCGGGGACATACGTCCCGAAACCGCCGCCTACCAAGGGCAGGACATCTGGCTCCTGATCCCAATGCTCACCCTCAAACTCTGGTTCGAGCAATGGCACTCTTAGGTCATGTGGTCCCGTAGTCTCGTGGTCCCGTAGTCTCGTGGTCCCGTAGTCTCGTGGTCCTGTAGTCTCGTGGTCCTGTAGTCCGCAGTCCGCGGTCCGTGGTCGTTCTTGATGAAGCGTTCAGCAAAATTGGCGATCAGCCTTCTTCTCCGCGCCTGGGATATCCTCCACGACGCGTTCTTTTGGCTGATCGGCAAGCCCTTGCCGCCCCGCTGCATGGTGCTTTATTACCACGCCATTCCCGCGCAGAGTCGGGCCCTGTTCGCGAGCCAGCTTGATACCATTCTCAAGGTTGCCCGACCTGTAACTACGAACCCGAAAGGCGACCTCTGTGCCGGTACGCGATATGTGTCCGTCACCTTCGACGACGGCTTTATCAGCGTTCTGCAGAACGCCGCGCCCGAACTTGAAGCCAGGCAAATCCCTTGGACCATTTTCATCCCCTCCGGACGGCTTGGTCAGAAGCCCGATTGGCTCAAGCACGCCCATCCCGCAGTCCGCGAAGACCGCGTTATGACCGCAGATGAATTGCGCAAGCTCGCGCGTGGCCCCCTCGTGAAGGTCGCCTCGCACACAGTCACCCACGCCAATCTTCCCGACCTCGACTCTCACGCCGCCTTTGAGGAGTTGTCGCGCTCTAAAGCCCGGTTGGAAGAGATCGTTGGTCGGCCCGTGAACCAGTTCAGCTACCCCTTTGGCGCGCGCACCCCTGCCCTGGACCAGCAGGCTCGCGCCGCCGGCTACACGCACATCTTTTGCAGCAAGCCCGACTTTGTTCCACTCTCAACCCTCAGTTCTCAACCTTCAAACATCCCAATCGGCCGCGCCAGCGTGGACCCCGACATGTCGCCGCTGGAATTCCGCCTTAAGATCCTCGGCGCCTATCGCTGGCTGGGGAGAAGAGACCACAAGACAACGGACCACTGACAACAGACCTCCTGCTTGGAGGTGGGACATCAGAGAATAGACCTTTGACTACAAACAGAACATTCGGGCGTCCGTGACTACACGAAGATTGAGGCTTGGAAGCTCGCTGATGATTTGACGGTGACCGTGTACGAAGGCACGCGCGCTTTTCCAAGGGAAGAGCTCTACGGGCTGACTAGTCAGTTGCGGCGGGCGGCCTATTCGGTCCCGGCCAATATTGCCGAGGGATCATCTCGCGAAAGCAAGCGAGACTACCTCCATTTTCTCTACATCGCGCGCGGTTCCTTGGCCGAGACGCAATACTTCATCCGCCTTGCGCAACGGCTGGGATACTTGAATCCGGCCGAGAGCCAACGATTGGCTGGTAATACTAAAACCACTTTCGCCTGTCTCCACGGTCTGATCAAAGCCGTGGAACGCGAGTCCGGCAAACCGACTAGAGTCATGGCTCTCCTCACCAGCGCCGTCGTCCTCGGGCTCAGCCGTATCGTCAGCGGTCAGTAGTCCGTGGTCTGTGGTCCGTGGTCAGTAGTCAGTAGCCATGTTTACTACCGAAATTGACAAGATCACCGAACCCGAGTGGAGCAACCTGCTCGATCAGTTCGCCGATGCCAGCCTGTATCAAACCTGGGCTTACGGAGCGGTCTCGTGGGGCGAAAAGCAACTGAGCCACTTCGTTTTGAAAGCCGGGGAAAGGCCCGTTGCCGCTGCCCAGTTCCGCCTTGTCCGGCTTCCCCTGATCAGCCGGGGCGTCGCCTACCTGCGCTGGGGCCCCGTCTGCACACCAGCGGGCGGGGTTTGGGATGAGACTGTCTTCCGCGAGGCGTTGCGGGCGATTGTTGCCGAATATGTGGAGCGCCGACGCCTGCTTCTGCGCATCGTCCCCCGTCCCTTCGCACAGGACCCCAAGGGGGTCCGAACGCTCCATGTTTTGGAGGAACTCGGGTTTAACAACGACGCCGAGGCAAAGCCCTATCGCACATTTCGCGTGGACCTGTCGCCGCCCCTGGACCAACTGCGAAAACGCCTGGATCAAAAGTGGCGGAACCAGTTGAACGGAGCGGAGCGCAACGGCCTCACCGTCGTAGAGGGCACCAGTGACGACCTCTTTTCCCAGTTTCTGGACCTTTACCGCGAGATGATGGCTCGCAAACAATTTGAAACCACCGTGGACCCGGAGGAATTCCGTCGCATCCAGGACCGGCTTGCGGAGAACCAAAAAATGCTGATTCTACTGAGCCTCAGAGCGGACCGCCCAATGACCGCCCTGATTGGGGCTGTGACCGGGGACAGGGGCATTTACCTCCTGGGCGCCACCAGCGACGAGGGAATGAAGACCAAAGGCTCCTACCTCCTGCAATGGACTTTCATGCAGCGATTGAAAGAACGCGGCTGCCGCTGGTACGACCTTGGTGGAATCAACCCGGAGACAAACCCGGGTGTCTATCACTTTAAGCAGGGCCTTGGGGGACAGGACATCTCCGGCCTTGGTCGTTTCGCGCTCAGCGCGGACACGATCAGCTCCGCCAGCGTCAGAGGCGCCGAACACCTCCGCTCCCTCGTTGCCAAGGTGCGAGAATCCGTGACACCGAAACACTGAGACACGCCCCGCTGCCCGCCTCCGCTTTCTGCTTTCGTAGTTTCTGCTCTGGATGGACCTCACCATCGTCATCGTAAACTGGAACGGCGGCGAGTTTCTCCTGCGCTGCCTGCGGAGCATTCGTGAAAGTCGGACGAGTTTCGAAGTCAGAGTCATTGTTGTGGACAACGACTCCCGCGACGGCAGTCGCGAGCTTGCTCAGCGGCAATTCGCGGAGTTCCACATCTTCAATTCCGGTGCTAATCTCGGCTTTGGCAAAGCCAACAACCTGGCGCGGCCCCGGGTGACAACCCCGCTGGTGCTGTTCCTGAACCCAGATACCGAACTCAAGCCCGATACGCTGGAACGCATGGTCCAACTCATGATGGCCAAGCCCGATGTGGGCGCCGCCGGATGCAAGATGCGGTACCTGGACGGCGGGGTGCAGGAGCAGGGATTGCAGTGGTACCCTACGCCCATTACGATTCTACTCGAGCCGGTACTGGCCAACCGAGCATGCCGCCGACTCTTTCGTCCATTGCTCCCGCGCCTGGACCCGCTGCGAAGCGCCTACGTCCGAAAACTCTATGGCGGATTCATGATGGTGCGCAAGGAAGCGTTGGACCGGGCTGGCTGGTTCGACGACCGCTACTTTATGTATGCCGAGGACGTTGACCTTTCACGCACCATTCGTTTCCTCGGGTGGGAGCTCTTCTATTGCGCGGAGGCCGAAATACTCCACGTTTGCGGCGCCACCAGCGAGAAGGCCCCCAGCGGTTTTTCGCTGCTCATGAAGAACGACTCGATCGCCAAGTACATGTGCAAGTACTACGGGTGGATTGGAGTCGCGCTGTTTCGCCTGGTGGTCGGGGTTAGCGCGGTGTTTCGTATGCTGCTCGGAAGCCTGTTGTGTATGGTCCGCCAGGGAACCAGGGCGCGCCAGAGACTGTTCACGTTATGGTGTGTGTTTCTCTGGGCCGTCGGCCTTAAACGCCCATTCGTCGCCGAGTCGCCCCGCGCAACTGAGGCTCGACTGGGTGCAGTCGAGTGCCCGGCGCCTGACTCTGTCTCGTGAATCCGATTGCTGCAACATTCCTCGTGGTAGCCGCGCTGGCGCTGCTGGTCTTGCCGCGAAAATGGGCGCCGCTGCCTCTGCTGGTCGGCGCCTGCTACATGACGCTGGGCCAGGCAGTTGACCTCGGCCCGTTCCGGTTCACGGTTATCCGCATCCTCGTGTTAACGGGCTTGGTGCGCGTCTTGGCCCGGGGTGAACGCCCCGCGGGTGGTCTTTTCGGCTTGGATTGGCTGGTAATGGTCTGGGGCGGGTGGGTCCTCCTGAGCAGCGCCTTCCATCCAGATCCTGGAGAGACGTTGACGTTTCATCTGGGAATGTTCTATAATGTCCTCGGGATTTATTTTCTATTCCGGTGTTTCTGCCAGTCTTTCGACGATGCCATTCGGATTGCCAAAATGATCGCCATCCTGCTGGTGCCGGTCGCGCTCGAAATGCTGAGCGAGAAGCTGCTTCATCGAAATCTGTTCGCAGTGTTGGGCGGGGTCGGAGAGGAACCGACGATCCGCAATGGCCGGCTGCGCGCCCAGGGTCCGTTCGCTGTTTCCATCCTCGCCGGCACAGTAGGGGCGGTTTGCGCCCCGCTCTTGGTTGGGATTTGGAGGAAGGAACCGTTGGCAGCTCGGGTTGGACTTGCCGCCTGCCTCCTGATGGTTGTCACTTGCGCATCCAGCGGGCCCCTCCTGAGCGTGTTCGCGGGGATCGCCGCGCTGGCATTTTGGCGTTGGCGCCGTTTCACGCGCCATGTATGGGTTGCGGCGATTGTCGGCTACCTGCTGCTCGATCTGGTGATGAAGGCTCCGGCGTATTATCTTGTGGCCCGGGTAGATCTTGTAGGCGGCAGCACCGGCTACCATCGAGCTGCACTCATCCAATCAAGCATCGAGCACATCAATGAGTGGTGGTTCGCAGGTACTGATTACACGAGGGATTGGATGCCCTACGGGGTCGGGTGGAGCGAAGACCACGCGGATATCACCAACCACTACCTGGGACAGGGAGTGCGAGGCGGGCTGCTTCTGATGCTGCTCTTCATGTCCTTCCTGTGGTGGGGGTTTCGAGCAGCCGGGCAACTCCTCCGACTTCGCCCTCCGCAGGACCATTTCTTCGTATGGTGTGTGGGCGCGGCGCTCTTCGTTCACGCGGTTTCCTGCACCTCGATCGCGTATTTCGATCAGTCGTTCATCTTCATCTATCTTACCCTGGCGGTGACAGCCTCGCTCCGTGCGATCACCTCCGAGGAGGTTGCCAAGAGCCCGGAAACGGTGGGAATAGCAGACGAAGAAATGGCCGCGAACGTCGTATAGGCAGGCGGCTGATCACGAGTCTCAAGACAGAATCTATCAAGCAATATGGATTTTTCCTGGTCCAAGGAGCAAAAGGAGTTGCTCGACGCCGTGCACCGTTTTGCCGCTCGGGAACTGGCATATGACGCAATCCAGGCCGACCGAGCGGGCCAGTTTAGTCACGATGCGTGGAAGAAGTGCGGCGTTTTTGGCATTCAGGGGCTGCCAGTCCCTCCGGAGTACGGGGGGTTGGGATGCGATCCGTTGATGACCGCGGGTGTGCTCGAGCGGTTAGGGTACTCTTGCAAGGACAACGGTTTGATCTTCGCTATCAACGCGCATCTTTGGACTGTGGTCATGCCCCTGATCACAACGGGAACCGATTCGCAGAAGCGGAAATACCTGCCCGGCCTTTCCAGCGGGGCCATCGTCGGCGCCAATGCAATGAGTGAGCCGAACTTCGGCTCCGACGCGTTCAACCTGGCTACCACCGCCCAGCGGGATGGTGCTCATTATCTCCTCAATGGGAGCAAGACATTCGTCACCAATGCGCCAGTGGCCGACCTGTTTGCAGTTTATGCCACGGTTGATAAATCGAAAGGGCCCCATGGCGTTACTGGCTTCCTCGTGGAGAAGAACACGCCCGGTCTTGTTATCGGTCGTAAGATAGAAAAGATGGGTATGCGGACGGCTCAAATGGCAGAGGTGTTCCTCGAAGACTGCCCTGTCCCCGTGGAGAATAGGCTTGGTCAGGAGGGCGGAGGCAGTTTGGTGTTCTCCCGTTCGATGACCTGGGAACGCGGCTGTATCCTTGCGAGTGCCGTCGGGGCGATGCAACGGATTCTCGAGACCTGCATCCGTTACGCGAAAACCCGCAAGCAATCCGGGCAATCCATCGGGAAGTTCCAGCACGTCGCTGGCAAGATCGTTGATATGAAACTGCGCCTGGAAACCTCGCGCCAACTCCTCTACCACAGCGCCTGGTTGCGTTCGCAGGGCAAGGCGGGCTTTCTCGAAGCCGCAATGGTGAAGCTTCACATCAGTGACTGCTGGATAAAGACCTGTGAAGACGCGATCCAGGTTCACGGAGGATACGGATACATGGTTGACTACGAAATGGAGCGTGAGCTGCGCGACGCATTGGGCAGCCGTCTCTACTCCGGCACCAGCGAGATTCAAAAGAATCTGATCGCCTCCCTGCTTGGGCTGTAATCCAGTTCTGCCGATGAAGATTCTGGTTCCTTTCAAGCGTGTTGCAGATCCCGGATCGTATGTGGACCAGGGCGCGGTGGAAGAACGCAAGTGGATCATTAATCCGTTTGATGAAATTGCAGTCGAGGAAGCGATTCGAATCAAGGAGCGTGGCGAAGCGCAGGAATTGGTGGGCGCCACGATCGGTTCCGAAGGCGCCGAGGAGCAAGTTCGCACCGCCATGGCGATGGGGCTGGATCGCGCAATCCGGGTTGATGATAGCCGTTACCTGGACGCCTACGCTGTTTCGCGCATTCTGGAAGGTGTAGTACGACTGGAAAAGCCTGACCTGGTTCTCATGGGCAAACAAGCCGTGGACAGCGACGCAAACCAAACCGGCCAAATGCTGGCAGGGAGACTCAGTTGGCCCCAGGCTACATTCGTTTCCAAAATCGAATTCGTGTCCGGCTTCACGATCGCCCGCTGCACTCGGGAAACGGATTCGGGCCTGGAGGTTATCACCGTGGATCTGCCGGCGGTGGTAACGACGGATCTGCGCCTCAACGAGCCGCGATACGTTTCGCTGCCGAGTCTAATGAAGGCACGCCGTCGTCCGTTTGAAGTCCTTACGGTCGAACAAATCGGCGTGGACGTGCAGTCGCGAAGCACGGTTCTGAAATCCTCACCCACACCGCGGCGTGCGGCCGGCGTCCGGTTGGAGACAGTGGAGCAGCTTGTGGCTTGTTTGCGCAACAACGACAAGGTCCTCTGATTTGCATAAAGGTGAATACAGTTCGCTTCGACTATGATCGAAAGCCTGGTACTGATCGAGCATTGCGCGGGATCCATAAAGCGATCTTCCCTGAACGCTGCCAGATTGGCCTGCCGTTTGGGTGACCACTTTGCCCTCGCAGTCTTGGGCAATGGTGTAGTCGAAATTGCCGAATCCGTGAGGGCACTGGGCGCCAGAGCGGTCTTGCTGGCGGATAGCCCGCTTCTGGCCGAACCACTCGCCGACAGGTATGCGGCTGTTCTCGCAGCCATGGCGCGAAGGCTCGGTGCCAGGAATCTGCTCGGCACATCATCTACCTTCACAAAGGACGTTCTCCCTCGCACAGCGGCGCTGCTCGACGCCCCGATGCTTTCCGATGTTACCGGTTCGGAAACTGTCAACGGGGAAACCGTCTTTCAACACCCGGTGAACGCAGGCAGCGTGTCGGCCACTGTGAAACTCGAAGGTGACGTTCGTGTTTTGACGGTACGAGGTGCCGCGTTCGCGACTCCAGTCCCCACCGGGGCGCCCAGCCCTATCGAGATGTTTAGCTTCGACCCGGCAGCGCTTCCGAATGGGACCCAGTTCGTGTCGCGTGATACGCGTCCTTCAGGAAGGCCCGACCTGACAGAGGCCAGCGTCGTTGTAAGCGGGGGCAGGCCACTCAAGGACAAGGAGACCTTCGAGCGGTTAATTGGAGGGCTTGCGGATGCCTTGGGAGGGGCCGTTGGCGCAACGCGCGCTGCTGTGGATGCCGGCATGGTCCCGAATGATTGTCAGGTTGGCCAGACGGGCAAGACCGTTGCACCGGAACTGTACTTCGCGGTCGGCGTTTCAGGCGCAATCCAGCATATGGCGGGTACCATGGATGCCAAAGTGATCGTAGCCATTAACCGCGATCCTGATGCGCCGGTATTTCAGATGGCCAACTACGGACTGGTTGGTGACTTACACGAGCTTGTGCCCAACCTGATCGCTGCAATTCGCTCCTGAGTAGTCATGGAAACCGGGATCGCACCCACCCGAGAGGTCTTCGGCAACATCGCCCCGTGGATGCGCGTGGTTTTCTACATCATGATCTGCGGAAGCCTGGCAGCGTTAGGTTGGCAGGTTTGGGGGCGGCTGAGACTATGGCGCCAGGGACGGTCGGGCGGATTCGAAAAAGACTGGCGCGTGTGGCTGAGCCGGTTGGCAGTTTACGCGGTCGCTCAAAAGCGCGTCCATCGAAAATCTCTTGGAGCGGCGTTGCATCTCCTATTGGCGAGCGGATTCGTGGTTCTTACGATCGGCACGACGCTGCTTGCGGTCGCCGACCAGGGTCCCGTCAACTTCCATCACGGGCTGTACTACTTGGTGTATGAGTTGACCATGGACGTCTTCGGCGTCGCGTTTTGCATCGGGTGCGTCCTGGCTTTTCTCCGTCGCACCTTCCGTAGGCCCGCCAGTCTGGGGCACGACAACCTCAGAGATCTGACATTGCTAAGCCTACTGCTCGGGCTGGGCGTCACAGGGTTCATTCTGGAAGCTCTCCGCCTTCATTACAGCCATGTCCCAGGTGAAATCGCCCGCTGGTCTGTGATCGGGGATGCAATTCAGCTTGCATTCTTGCGAAATCTGGAGGTTGGCACAACCGCTCCTCTGCACCTGGGCATGTGGTGGTTGCACACGGTACTTGCCGCGGCATTCTTCGCATGTATCCCGGCAACCCGGTTCCTGCACGTCCTCACCGGCCCTGTGAATATCGCGAGCCGGCCGCAGCGCGGAGTTGGAGTGCTGGCGCCGCTGAAATTGGAGGACGTGGAGAAGTCCGGGAAGGTGGGGGTAAAGCAATTGGCGGATTTTACCCGCCAGCAACTGCTGAGTCTGGATTCCTGCATGGGGTGTGGTCGCTGCCAGGATGTCTGTCCAGCGTGGGGCGTCGGCAAACCACTTTCACCAAAGAACCTGGTTGCGGACCTGCGTGCCGCGATGTCCCGGTGGGGAGGGCCAGAGGCCGATTCCTTGCCGGGAGACACTATCCGAACGGAGTCTTTATGGGCTTGCACAATGTGCCAGGCCTGCGTCGAAGAATGCCCAGTGCTTATCGGCCACGTAGATTTCATCAGTGATTTGCGACGTAATCTCGTCGGCGAAGGAGCTTTCTCCGGCCCTGCTGCCGTTTCAATGAAGCACGTTGCCAATCGGTTCAATCCTTATGGCCGGCCTAATGCGGAACGGCTTGGGTGGGCGGATGGCCTGAGTGTGCCGACAGTCGAATCGAACCCCGGGTACGAGTTTCTTTACTGGGTTGGTTGCGCGGCTGCATTTGATCCACGCGCGCAGAACGTGGCGCGCTGCATGGTTCAGTTGATGGAATCGGCCGGGGTCAACTACGCAGTTCTCGGCAAGTTGGAACGTTGCACTGGCGATCAGGCCCGCAGGCTTGGCGACGAGTTCCTTTTCCAGGACCTCGCTCAGCACAATATCCGAACGCTCGATGCGCACAACGCCAGGAAGATTGTGACCGCCTGTCCGCACTGCTACAACACTCTGCTGAACGAGTATCCTCAATTCGGCGGTCATTACCAGGTTCAGCATCACTCTCAATTCCTGGCGGAACTCCTTGCCGCGGGTCGTTTGCGGCCCTCTCCTGGCCTTCACACTGCCGTCACCTTTCATGATCCATGCTACCTGGCCCGCGCGAACGGCGAGATCTCGGCGCCTCGACAAGTTCTTTCGCGGAGCGCTGCCGTTTTGCGAGAGATGCCGCGAAGCGGAAGGAAGTCCTTCTGCTGTGGCGCGGGTGGTGGGCGCATGTGGATGGATGAGGCGCCAGCGCAGCGTGTCTCCACGCTCAGAGCGAAGGAAGCCGAGAGCACGGGTGCCGGCGTGATCGCCACGGGCTGCCCGTTTTGCCTCAAAATGATGACCGATGCCGTGGCGACTGTCTCAGCGAAGAGACCCCCTGCGGTTGTAGATATCGCTGAATTGTTGGTGGATGGCCAACGCAGGCCAGGTGAGCAACTCCGGGCATCAGCAACTAACGAATGTAGATAGCATTGAGCAGATCGCGCCAGAGATGATCACATGCAACGAGAATCTTGTGGAATACCTGTTGCCTCAATTCCTCACCCGTAGCGCCGCCCATTACCCCGAGCGGGATGCCGTTCGCATGGATGGCGTTGCACTTACCTATGCCCATCTGGAGCGCCTGACCAATCAGCTCGCGCGCACGCTGATTTCGGCCGGGGTCAAGCGAGGAGACCGTGTCGGTCTCTACATCCACAAGTCACACGCCTCTGTGATCGGTGTGTTTGGGATTATGAAGGCCGGCGCGGCCTATGTCCCGCTTGATCCGAACGCCCCTCCCAAGCGCCTTGCTTACATCACGCGTGACTGCGGTATTAGAGTCGTCCTCACCTCGGCGGCCAAGTTCCCCTTGTTGGCGGAGTTCTTTATCGAAGGCAGCCCCATCGAACACGTCGTGCTCGCCGACGACTCGCCGGAAGCGCCGCGCGAGCTCCCGCCGCAAGTCGTAGTGACGCCGTGGAGCGTCGTCCTGGGCCAGGACAGCGCCCAGGTGTATTTGCCGGAATGCATTGATAACGACCTGGCCTACATCCTTTACACTTCCGGTTCGACTGGTGCCCCAAAAGGCGTGATGATCTCCCACCGAACGATCCTCACATTTGTTGACTGGGCCTGCGCCGAGTTTCAGATGACCGCGAAGGACCGCGTCACCAGCCATGCGCCACTGCATTTCGATCTGTCAACGTTCGACCTCTATGCCACCATCAAGGCGGGAGCGACGATTGTGCTTGTCGGCGAAAACCTCGCGGCGTTGCCTGTTCAGATGGCGGATTTGATCCAGGACGAACGGATCACGATCACCTACCTGGTCCCGTCGATTCTCTCGTTCATGGTGAACTATGGCAAACTCGGCGCGCACGATTTCTCCGCCCTGCGTGCGGTGCTCTTTGCTGGTGAGGTGTTCCCTCTAAAATACCTGCGGCGGCTGGTGGAGATCGTTCCCCATCCTTCGTACTACAATTTGTACGGGCCTACGGAGACCAATGTCTGCACGTATTACCACGTCCAACCTCAGGACCTCGCTCCGGAACGCACACAGCCGGTGCCGATCGGCCGGGCCTGCCGCAACATTGATGTGTTCGCCATTGACAAGGATGGAGCACTCGTTACCGAGCCTGGGCAGGAGGGGGAACTTTGGGCCAGGGGCGCCTGCGTGGCGCAGGGCTATTGGGGCGACCGCGAAAAGACCGCCAAGGCGTTCGTTCAGAACCCGCTGAACCAGGTGTTCCCGGACCCGGCCTTCCGGACCGGTGATATCGTTGTCTTGGCGCCGGATCGCAAGAACTGGATTTACCTCGGCCGCCGCGATCACATGATCAAGAGCCGTGGCTACCGGATCGAGTTGGGAGAAATCGAAACCGCTCTCTACCGCCACGAACAGGTCAAGGAGGCCGTGGCGCTGGCAATTCCCGACGAATTGCTGGGCAACCGGATTCGCGCCTTCGTTGTGCTTTCACGCGACGGCAACGTAACCCCGAAGGAGTTGGAGGCGTTTTGCGCCCGGCACGTGCCCAAGTACATGGTGCCCGAGCGAATCGAGTTCTGCGATCTGCTGCCCAAGACCTCCAGCGGGAAGACCGACCGCACCGCGTTGTTGGCCAGCCTCCAAGCCGCCAACAAGGACACTAAACCAGCCGTAAAGGTCATTTAGAACCCACAAATGAATATCACAGGCATCCCATAGAGGTGTGAGAAAAGCGTTGGCACCGGCTTGATTCTCCGCCACAAGGCGGGATGAAAAAACCAAAAGCTACGGCACCAACGCCGCATCAGTATTGCGTCCTGCGCCAGATCT